>Ga0182030_10002262_pt1 | contig 40758 bp, 37 predicted proteins | sample 812S3MmetaG_FD_121299 | JGI IMG/M metagenome (GOLD analysis project Ga0182030, IMG submission 121299) | Permafrost microbial communities from Stordalen Mire, Sweden - 812S3M metaG (Illumina Assembly) | ecosystem: Environmental > Terrestrial > Soil > Wetlands > Permafrost | place: Sweden...
AAAAAAATAAAGAGATAAGATAAGAATAAAAAAAATAGTGGTAAAAGGGGGGGGGGGGGGAGGGGGGGGGGGGGGGGGGGGGGGGGGGGGAGGTGAGCGATTGTTGCTGGCCATGTACGGGAGTAGTTAGGGGTCTTCTGAATGGCTGAGGTGGTCACGATCAGTGACTAGGGTTTGAGTAACATCATTTTCTCACACTGTCGAAAATATATAGCAATATATAGCCGCACATAATTCAAGCTATTTACAAATTAACCTACGGTCTAAAAATGCTGGTAGATCAGGTCTATATATTCTTGGTTCTTTTTCTTTGCCTTCGAGAACAGACGACAAAAGCAATTGCACACCGCGGCAATAGCCCTCCGTCTGTAGTATTGGACCCTGAACGCGACTCACGGCCTTCTTTGGCTGAGCAAGCGAGATGCCTCTTGCTGTTCCAATCACAATTGACTGCCTGTTGCGGAGGATGTTTTGGCCAACGGTGAGTAAATGAGGCGAGAAGTGTGACGGGACATGTCGTTTTCTCCTTCACCAGCTCTGTAGAAGTGGTTGTAGGCGTTCAACAATGGAGGTAACTAAGGGCTGGACGGGCCTAGAAGAGACGACCAGGGTCTGAAACCCTTTATTCAAGGTTAAAAAAGCCCCCGTGATCTTGGATAGCTGTTGTCCATGAATACTCTAAATTTGTAACAATCAGCGTATTGAATGTCTATCTATAAGCAAGCATTCACATCAGGATCTTCTTTCAGTCCAGGAAAATATTGACGGAAACCCTTGAAGATCATATCCCTCCTGAAGGCGGATCAACCCTTCTTGCCACTATGCCCGCCAGTATCCATATGTCGCCCCAGATGACGCATCACATGACAAGTAGCTGGGAACAAAAGACTTGATGTTCATGTTCGTCTGATATTTCTGAGTTGCAACCTCGAAATACCAGGCTGACTTCAGGGACAGCGGTGTAACGGAAATAATTTGGGAGGCAAGGAGCATCCTGTGCTGGTACTGGTACAAAGACTGGGGGCGGTGAACAATGCTTAACATCGGGCTGGATACTGATTTTTCGAATTCAAAACTAACAATCCCGAATAATTGAAAGGAAAAATAAAAAGCCAATTGAATTTGACCGGCCCTTGCTCAGATTTATTAGCGACTTGAAATTCCAGAAGTCAATGACACTTTATTACAAGTACTTTAATAAGGCGGTGAGGATTTGCAAATGTGCCTGGCAGAACTCGCGTAAATAAATTCTTACAACCTTCGCTTCATCGCGGGGTCAATGAGATTTTGAGTCAGAACGAAGCTCAAGTTACACAAATAAAATTGCTGCTCTCGCCATGGGTCCGAAGAAAAAGGGTGCTGCTGGTCCTATTGAGGTCTCGACTTCGAAGCCTGCTCCTAGGAAAAATTCCAGTATCCCACAGAAAGAACCGCCCCAAGATCCTTCCCAAGCAGACGATGCAGCAAAGCGCAAACGCACCAGAACGAAGCAGCCCCCAAGAGCTGAATCCGAGGAGCCAAAAGTCGATGATGTATGCTTCTTGCCTCTGTTCCAAATGGTCCCTTGCTAACTCGTAAAGGGATTTTCTGCCTTACTCGAACCATTCTATGGGGGGAAAAGCTTGACAGATCCAATCAAGACAGCTGAGGCAAGCAGCCCACGAGGTTGTCAAAACTTTGCTAATGTTTCTTAGGATAAATGGAATCTCTTACCAGCGTTCCTAAAGGTCAAGGGGTTGGTCAAGCAACACATAGACTCGTTCAATTACTTTATCGAGCACGAAATGAAGAAGATTGTCCGAGCAAATAAGAGGGTCACCAGCGATGTTGACAGTAAATTTTTTTTGGAGTAAGTTTATCTATGAAATACGCCTTGGCCTCTTTGCTAATCGTATTTAAGATATACAGATATCTATGTTGGACAGCCGGAGCGCCTGGATTACAACGATCGAAAGCCTCTGAATGAAATTACTCCAAATGAGTGTCGTCTACGCGATATGACCTATGCTGCGCCCATTTTCGTTGATTATAAATATATTCGTGGGAAGAATCTGGTACATAAGAGGGGAGAAGCTATAGGAAGAATGCCAATTATGCTTCGAAGCTCGAAATGTCGACTCGCCGGAAAGAACGATAAAGAGATGGCCCGGATGAATGAATGTGCCCTCGACCCAGGTGGATATTTTATTGTGAACGGCACGGAGAAGGTGATTCTTGTTCAAGAGCAATTGAGTAAGAACAGAGTGATTGTTGAGGCCGACTCCAAAAAAGGCATGGTGTCTGCATCTGTAACCAGGTTTGTCGATCTCCCTTTTCACGTTATATCAAATTAACCACCTCCTCTAGCTCGACACATGAACGAAAATCAAAGAGCTACGTGTCAATGAAGAAGGAAAAAATCTATCTACAGCACAATATTCTCCAGGAACCTGTACCAATAGTCATCATTCTCAAGGCAATGGGGATACAGTCGGACCATGAGATGTTATTGTTGGTAGCCGGAACGGATAGCACCTATCAGGACGAATTTGCTGTAAACTTTGAAGAAGCTTCAAAATTAGGCATATTCTCTCAGCACCAGGCTCTCGAATTTATTGGATCACGGGTCAAAATGGGAGGTCGAAATAAGACACCAGGGGCTCCGCAACGTCGAAACAATATTGGGGACGCACTGGAAGCTCTTGCCAACATCATCATCACTCATGTTCCCGTAAACGGCTTGGACTTTCGTCCCAAAGCACTGTACATCTGCTTCATGGTCCGCAGAGTTTTGATGGCTATGCATGACCCAACTCTTGTTGACGATCGAGACTATGTGGGTAATAAGCGTCTTGAGCTTGCTGGACAGCTTATGTCGTTGCTCTTCGAAGATCTATTCAAAAAGTTCAATTCCGACTTGAAAATGAATATCGACAAAATACTGAAAAAGCCCAACAGAACCATGGAATTTGATGCCTCTAATCACATCCAATCTCACGGAAATTATATTACTCTTGGCATGAGTAGAGCTATCTCAACAGGGAACTGGAATCTCAAAAGATTTAAAATGGACCGAGCAGGGGTGACACACGTTCTCAGTAGATTGAGTTATATCAGCGCCCTGGGTATGATGACTCGGATTAGCAGTCAATTTGAGAAGACCCGAAAAGTCAGCGGACCTCGAGCTTTACAACCTTCTCAATTCGGTATGCTTTGCCCGTCTGATACTCCAGAAGGAGAGGCTTGCGGTCTGGTCAAGAATTTAGCTCTTATGACGCATATTACGACCTACGATGAAGAGGAGCCGGTCAAAAAGCTGGTCTTTGTCTTGGGTGCGGAGGATATTGTCTCGATGAGTGGCAAGGAAATATACGAGGAAGGCGCATACGTTATCTTCGTCAATGGCACTCCGCTCGCGCTCACTCGGCAGCCGAAGGTATTTTTAAATGCCTTTCGCAGCTACAGACGTAGGGGGCGTGTCTCTGAGTTTGTCAGTATTCATATCAATCATCACACGAATGCGGTGCACATTGCTACTGACGAAGGAAGAATTTGTCGACCTCTCATTGTCGTGGAAAATCAAAAGTCTAAGGTTACGAAGCGTTCTCTCGAGTCTCTGCGAAAGGGAACTATGGATTTTGATGACTTTCTGTATAAGGGTATTATCGAATATGTCGATGTGAACGAAGAAAATGACTCCAATATTGCCTTGTACGAGAAAGAGATCGATGTGACTACGACTCACCTGGAAATCGAACCCTTCACCATTCTAGGCGCAGTTGCTGGACTCATTCCATACCCTCACCATAATCAATCTCCCAGAAATACATACCAATGTGCTATGGGCAAGCAAGCCATTGGAGCAATCGCATACAATCAATTTTCTCGGATCGATACTTTGCTGTATCTGATGGTCTATCCACAACAACCAATGGTCAAGACTCGGACCATAGAGCTGATTCATTATGATAAACTCCCGGCCGGTCAGAATGCTACTGTCGCAGTCATGTCCTATTCGGGCTATGATATTGAGGACGCACTGGTGCTCAATAAAGCTTCATGCGACCGCGGTTTTGGCCGATGTCAAGTGCTTCGCAAATATGCCACACAGTTACGAAAATATGCCAATCGCTCATCTGACCGTATCGGCAATCCCATTAAAGACGAGAAGAATCCAAATAAATATATTGCCAAGCACAGGGTAATGGGTGACGATGGCCTTGCTCATGTCGGCGAACAGATCGCGAGCGGGGAAGTCTACGTTTGCAAGGAGGTTCCTCTCAACACTACATCTACGGGCATCGGCTCAGATTACGGAACAAATGAGCACAAAGCGCAACCCATGACGTACAAACTCCCAGATCCGAGCTACATCGACAAGGTCATGATGTCCCAAGCTGAGAACGAGAGCATCGTAATTAAGGTCCAGACTCGCCAGACGCGTCGACCTGAATTAGGGGACAAGTTTTCTTCTCGCCATGGTCAGAAAGGTGTCGTTGGAATCATTGTCAATCAGGAAGACATGCCATTCTGTGATAATGGTGTGACTCCCGATATCATCATGAACCCTCACGGTTTCCCATCTCGAATGACAGTTGGTAAGATGCTAGAGCTATTGTCTGGAAAAGCAGGGGTGATGAGAGGCACGTTAGAATACGGAACTGCTTTTGGCGGCAGCAACGTTGACGATATGGGAGCTATTTTGATACAAAACGGCTACAGCTATTCTGGCAAGGATTTTGTCACCAGCGGTATTACCGGAGAGTCATTACCGGCATATGTCTTCTTCGGACCCATCTATTACCAGAAACTTAAGCATATGGTTCAAGATAAGATGCATTCACGATCACGGGGACCACGCGCCATTCTCACTCGTCAGCCAACGGAAGGTAGATCCAGGGATGGAGGTCTCAGATTGGGGGAAATGGAGAGAGATTGCTTGATCGCATATGGGGCGAGTCAGCTCTTGCTAGAGAGACTTATGCTGAGCAGTGATGCTCATCAGGTTGATATTTGTGAGAAGTGTGGTATGATGGGTTATCAAGGTTGGTGCCAGACGTGCCAGAGCACGAGGGGTGTAACGAAGATGACTATGCCGTATGCTGCGAAACTACTCGTGCAGGAGCTGTTGAGCATGAACGTTCTCGTTAGGTTGAAGTTGGAGGATGAGTTTCCGCACGGTGGACGGAAGCGTTAATTGATTCGGCAGTGGTGGAAACACCACGTCATTGAATCTGCATTAGGCGGGAGTTTATTTCATTTTAGAATGCTGCATAGTTTTGGCGTACACAAGTGATACCCCTCAATAATGAAGACTTTACTGATTCTCGTGCCCGTGATTGAAGTAGCTTGATCTCCTTGAAGGTCTATGCCCTCATTTGTTCAACACTCCGCAATCATCCTCGGGTCCCTGTTGTAAGTTCAGAGCAGATTGGCTCTACCTTATAAGTAAACCACTTGCATCTATTGTCCTGTTTTCAGGTTACAACCCTAGCCATCACAGCTATTCTGCTTGTAATAGTATGGCTATATAGCATTTGTCTCAGAAGTCATCATCTGGCGACGTGAAGGAGTATCTATGAAGATCGAAAGGCATCACATAGAGGCTTTTCGTTTGGTTCACAACATCCCGTGCAAACTTGACGCACTTAGAATGACTGAAGCGCTTGTCAATCCAAAGCGCTTCGACACTTGAATTTAGCTTGTGACCCCCAAATAGTGAGAATAGCTGGATGTGACTATCTTCGTTATCATCATAGTAAGAGGGCTCTCGGACTGCTGCAATTATTCCCACCTCAACATCAACATCGAGACCCAAATCTAGGGTTGCACTATTGTGGTAGCGTGGATAATACAAAATGGGACTTGTCGCTGCAAAATTGCTGAAGGATTTAAGCCTCGGCTGCGGGGGTTGAGAAGAAGGGGCTTTCGTCTTACGAAAGCGTAGGTCATACTGAAGAAGGCTTGAATTCAGGCCAGAGACTAGGATCCTGTGTGCGTCGAGTTGCTTGATATGTGCAATAGAGCTCGGATGAATGATTGTATCCGTATCGGCCCCAAATCTAGGAATTCTCAAATCTATGATATTGAGTACCCCATTACGGCCCCCGGAGAGCAGGACGTGATGGTTGTCGTGCAGGAACTCTAAGGCAAAAATGTCCCTGGGAGAAGCATCGTGCAGTACGGGATTCGGGCTCATGAAGCGCATATTCGAATGTCTCTTGTCCATCGTCATAATACCGTGGCTTGACCCAAAAGCGAAGGCGATGTTAGATTCCGCTGGCGCTGAGGCTGACGTATAAACGCTAACATCTGATCCTCGAGACACCCCCGGACCTAGAATCATATTGGCTGACTCTGGAACGGAAAGTTATATGTTAGCTACATGAGATAACTTATAGAGGAAGGTGTTTTCAAGAGGAACATGGAGAAAGGCCGCTTGGCTAGAGATCGATTCCGTGGTGCTTACCTTCTTCATCATCATTTGTAGGGACAACTGCTATGCCAGAATGAGCTGAGCCAGATAGCCACGTCATGGCGAGTCTGGCGCACGAATTATTGATGCTTAACGATGTAGCGGTACCAGGGTTGCTGCCGAGACCTTCAGTTAGTAATTGCGATTTTCCTTACAAAGGTGTGTGAAATACGAAAGTTCTAGGAGCGACAACGGGAGGAAAACAAGGATCAAGGGCAACGAAACAATCACGAACCCAAATACGCCACGTCGAAGGGTTTTCGGCCATTCTAAGGAGTAATGGCTGTATTTGTGTTTATCAGCGTTTGCTCGAATGGACAAATACTCATCCTCGTAAACTACTTGAGAATCAGTGGCATTTCCAGGAGTCAACAAATCGCAGAGGCTAGTTGAATAGAAGCATAACCATAGAATCTATCCAGGGTATTCCATCACCCTCATTGGTTTCGTAGCAGGGGTAATTATGCAGCACCACACAATGACACCCATTGAGCAAAATAGAATGGTCTCAGCAGAAGCACTGACCTGAGTGAATCTCGACAATTGAGGATCCCAAATCCGGTCGATGGTTGATAGCAAACAGAGATACTGGGCGATTCGGCAACCTGTCTGATACCTTAAACCTACCTGTCTCTTCAAGTCCTCCGGCAAAGACCTGAGGTATGTCTAAAGTATCATGGCCTAGGTTGGCGCCTAATAGACCTGTGGTCAAAGGGTCGAATTGAGCTCTCTGGATCCGACCCTTTTGGCGTGTGATGCTTTGTGACAAAGCTTCCGATTTCTCATTCTGAACTTTGCGTTTTTTGACATCTCGAGAAGAATAAGCTGAGCTAGCGGGAGCTTGATTGCTTATTTTGAAGTATTTCTTCTTTTCGCGATCTGTCAAAGCTTAGCACTGGAGTAAGAGAGAAGGGGGAGGAAGGGGGGTTCTTCGAAATACCATAATAATAGCCTGGGATGTCGCGAATTCGGCCCTCCATTAGAGTAGATGAATGGTAGTCATGCTCAAGGGGAGAAATTCTGATTGTTTATGATAAGAATCAGACAGGCCCAAGCTTGAAGAAGGAAGGCATGTTGGAGATACAGCTCGCGCAAAGTATTTACCTAGGTAAGGGAGGTAGAGAGATGGTAGGCATGAGGCTGTTGATCTCGACTGCTGCTTGAACGTCCTATGATGGCTATTGACACACCAAGCCAAGCTACTTGTACGAAGTACTGCGGAAGGACCCCCGCCTTGTGGATATTTACTGCTAGTACTTGTGCCCCTCTCCCTAAAATTCTTCATCAGATTCGAAAACCCTGTCTATTGGTTCAGCCTCGCAATCTCCAAAGATGGTTTACACTCTCACGGTCCACCTCTACGCAAATGAGCAACCCGACTCCATCTCCCGCATCAAAGCCAAGCTTATTGAAGCTTCAAGAGTCTACCGCAAGGACAAAGAGACTGTCGACTGGATCGTTATGCAAGATGTACATGATCCAAGGGCATTTACGATTGTAGAGCGGTTCGAGAATGAGGGAGTCAGTTTTTTTTAAAGTGCTCTCAATTTGCCTTGAATAATCTACTAAAAGTATGAATAGTCGCAAAAATACCACCTCGAAAATCCATACTGGAAGACCTTCGATCCATATGTTGTCCCGCTCCTTGATCGTCCAATGGACCTACGAAGACACGAGGAGTTGGATATTAGCAAGGACGTAGAGGTTCCTGTTTGAGTATGTTTTGCTGGATTGCTTGTGTGGGTGGATTTGAGTCCGAAATCTGGGATTCGGGATTAGTTTCGATGCATCAGTGGCTATCAATCATGATATAGAGGAATATTATTGGGTTATTGAAGGACTACTTTACTAGTACTCGTTACCTCGTTCGGTTCTTTGGTGCGGCTATCTACTCAAGAAGCATCATGACCAGCCTCTATATAGCCACAAAGTTACCTGGAATGTGATTGTCTTTTCCTCTCATAATCTTATATATTGGCCTCTAGAAGGATTAAAAAATTGGTCTCTTATTCATGGAAAAAGCCTTGGTTCACACAGCGACATGACTGGAATGCTCTTTAAGAAAGGCTTACTTCAGCCTCGCAAGCGTGGACGCTTCGCAAGCATTGGCTTTGCTCACCTTACCTCCAATAAAAGCTACAAGACTTCATTCAATAAACTCTTGATTCTATGCGACTGCTCCTTAGCTCCCATACAAAGAACTAAAAAGCTACATTGAAAGACTCCAACATACCTCCACTCTAGCTGGGCAGCCGCACAAGGCTGACACACTTTGTGATTGGCTGCCCCCTTATCCACTTCCATTGTGTGGGTTTGATTGGAAGTCTTGATTTACAATCCCGACACAACACGGCAGAAACTATCAGTCGCGACGCGCACTTCCCCTCCACCATGCAAATCGACCTTCTCTAGCACTTTTCATGGTCTTCTTTGCTAGATACAATGAACCCCTTTTCACGGCCGACTTTCCTTATCCTAGTTATTTGTAATGGCTCACCGAGCAGCGTAAGGAATCTTCCCCTTCACCTGAGCGCAACACATCTAGTCCATGTGCTGACCCTTTGTAGTTTGAGCTCTCGTCCTATGCTCATCGATTTGACACAAAGCGATGACGAGAATTGCGAAGAGCCATCGCGAGTCCAAGAGAGCCATTTATCACCGCGACGCGCCCCACCTTCTGTGCAAGACCTCCCAGCATCTAACCATGGGTTGATCTTGTCACGAACCTTTGACAATGTACGTGTGGAAATAGAAGTACCAAGCAAAGGCTTTTTAGCCAGCCACACAATATTCACTCAATTCGACAAAGATGTATCTTTACAACCAGCAAATCAAGCTCCCAACAAAATTTCTCATCGCTTGCCAACCAGGGCCCGTGAACTGGACGGAAGCAGGAACAATATGAATAGAAGGCGTGCAGGCTATTCTTTCTCAAAAGGCGACTCTGGATCTCGTAAATCTAGCGTCCACCTTCTGGCAAACCATCCTGTGAAAAGACGGAAAACTCATGGCGAAATGACCTCTGCAGAACGCCTAAATCGTGCACCTATAAAAGCCCCTGTGATCTCGACAAAGGCTCAGGAAGATCTTGCTTTTGCTGGCATAAAACGCACCTCTGGGACTAGAAATCGTGTCGAAAAGAGCAGCCAAGTCGAAAACAATTTCAAGCCCCAGGAGAGCCGTAGTAGACCGCCAAAGTTTTCCCAGATCTTGAAAGAAGAACAAAAACTGAATTACAAGCGTGACTTTGCAGAGAACCATATTCTTAAACCTGTTCGACAGGCCCTTCGCCCATACCACAAATTGCTTTCTCAGGTCCAACTGAAGAATATCACACGTGAAGTAAGTTTCCTATTCTGTATTCTGTATTCCATTGTCGAGGTGTGAATTAAGTCCATATCTTGTCTAACTTATGCGTAGGCTGCTCGCAGGTTACTCTCTCAAGAACCAAACTTGTTCGATAAATTTCAAGCAACCCACTGGACCGTGGACGAAAGAAAAGAATTAATGGATCTGGCTCAGGGGCACGTCGACGATGTCGCCGCAAATGCTGCCTTAAATGCGCAGGCTGGAGTCGAGTCTAATAATAGCTATTCTCTTCCCCTTCAACCCTCTCGACGTCGACACTTGACAGCAGAAACTGCGAGGAGCCGCCGTGCGACTCGAAGCACGTCAAGAGCAACAACTAATCCAGGACTAGAGGGCACAAGTCCTCTCTCCTCCGATGATCGAGCCCAGGGGCAAACGTTGTTATCCCCTCCGACGTCTTTTGATTACAAATTCAGCGAAAAAGATCCTGAACCAAAATTGGAACAGTCGAATCAACAGCAGCCACAGATACCTAGTATTGCGGCCAATCCTTCCTCGACGCCTATCTTTGATGGAATGGAAAATCAAATATCGCGAGAAGCTGAGTTGCGACAGTTGCGTAAGGCCCAGTCCGAACGCATTGCTTCATTGGACCCAACGCTTTCACGACCGTATATGAGTTTTTCACGGCAAGAGAAATTTCGTCAAGGGCTTGAGTGTCTATGCAACAGCGAAGGATTGCTTCCCGCAGATGCCCGCCGAAAGTTGGAAGAAACTATCTTGCACATAGAATTTTGCCAGGAAGAGATGGAGTTCATTTGGGTGCATGTTCTCAGGAACAATGGTGCCGAACGACATGAAGATCTCGACCCGGCGCTTGAAGATCTGGATTTAAAGCGAGAGATCACTCATTTCATGCGCGGTCGAGATTCAGATATTCCCAAACTGTGCAATTCCATTACAGCTGCAATAAAGAAGCCAAGCGAAGACATAGGCTGCATCCTACTCCGAAAGCGTGAAGATATGGCATTCGAAGCCTTCTTACAGGACGCTGCGGCGGAGATGCTTACCAGAATCCCGTCTGTTGTTCATGTCGACTTCAAACCACCGCAGCGAATCCAGAGAGCCCCGATGTCTCTACTCCTGATGGAACGGGAGACGTGGGGTCTAGCACCTGTCAGGGTCTGTCGCGGCCAACAGCCTTTTGAAGTCGAATGTGCGAGTTATTTGGAAGATTCTATCACTCGTCAAAGTGAATGGACAGACTGCTCTGGCGATCTTACCTCCTTGACTTGGACAGGCAGCAAGAGCTTTATTTGCGCGGCTACGGCCCATTCTGACCTCCATAATATGCAGTACAACAAGCCTGGCAATCTCGCTGTTGGATCATCAATTCTGAACACCCTTCGGTCGGTTGGCGAACACCGTATCAAGAGGCCTATTGTAATGGCTGAAGAAAATACCGCGAATGCTTTAAATTCTATGCGGCAGACTCAGGACCCTTGGCTTTATAGTTCTGTTGTATCAACAACTCACAGTGAGCTTAGTGGATACACTTTCACATCAAGTTTTGATAAAACTGTCAAGGTCTGGAAGGTCTCAGATGATGGCTCGTCGATGGATTTGCAGGGAAGCTGGCTACATGATGGAAAGGTAAATTTTGTAGCCGCCTCGAACAAACACGAGCGTGTGGCAACAGCCACAGATGTTGGCAGCAATGCAATTCGAGTTTATAACCTTGGTAAACACAACATCGGCGACATTTCTTATACTGCCTATGATACCTATAGCGGCGACAAGGCCCAAGAGCAGGTACAGGAAGTTGATAGAAAAGGAAACTGGGCTTATTTTCCGGCGACAATTCAATGGGGCATATGCCCTGGTGTAGAAAATTTCTTGCTTGTTGGCTACTCACCAAGAAGTACCACGAGCGATGATAGTGATATTCCAGAAGATAAGAGGAACACTGGCGAGCTATGTCTCTGGAACGTGGAAGAGTGTGTACGAATCCCGATCTCATCAGCTCGCACGCAAAACGTGTTTGAAGTTATGTGGCATCCAACTCAGCCAATGTTCCTAGCAGCAACCTCACCATGTGGAGAGTATGGACCGGAGACAAAAACACAAATACGACTTTTTGCTCAGAACGAGTTTGGAACTTTCATGCACACCAAGGCCCTTGACTGTCGAGCCGCCGACGTAAATGAGCTGGCCATTTGGTGGGTTAAAATGTACCAATGCTATGATTTCCCAGAACTAACATGATGCAGGCCAAACAGTATCTTGGAGTGTTATGTGGCAGCTGGTTGTACGGATGGCAACACATATGTATGGGATACTGCACAAGGTGATCGCCCAATTCACATCCTTGGCCATGGCGGTAAGACAGCACCGCCCCCATGAGTATCTAACATACTGACTCAAGACAGAGTCTCTCAATAATCCATACCATGATCAGCCACGTGAGGTCGCGGATGAGGGAATCAAATTTGCTGCTTGGGGCAGAACACTTGATCGCTTTTATACCGGAGCCTCGGATGGCAAGGTCAAAGCATGGGATATCAAAGCACCCAGAAACAAAGCCTTTGTCCGGACGGTTTTGGAACTTTCTGGTGGTGTTACGTGCGGCGCATTCTTGAAGGACTTCTCCAAGCTGCTCATTGGCGACGCAACAGGCAAAGTCCACCTTCTGGGGATGGACGACGATGATGGCGACGAATCAGGCTCTTCACTTGGAGACTCCCCTATCTCTCAAACTGCCACTGGACTTCATCTAGGTAATCTCAGCTCTACCAGACGACGACCAAAGGTTCTTATTCCACACCCTGAACCAGAACCACCTGCAGGCTATATGGCCGAAGAACAGGAGACGGCGCGAGATATGGCTCTTAAATTCCTAAACGAAGGACACATTACCCAACATCCGGATCAGAGAATCGGCGCTATTCAAGGACCTAACTACGGCGAGACCATCTACTGTAATTACGAAGCTCATGAAGATAACGATGGCACCAAACCTCTCCGACCAGAATGGCAAGCTCAACAACAAGAACAACTGCTTAGACCACCAACCGAGCTAAAGATTCCGCGCCTTTCCGTGAAGCTGCGGAGGTCAAGCGCGGCTCTTCATGTCAAGAACAGCAAACTAGATTTGGACATCTCGAGTTTATCGGCATCGGTGCGGGACGAATTGGAGCGCGATGGTGTTGATTTTGGCTTTGCGCCTGATTCGGATTTTGAGTATGAGCTACTTCCGAGAGAGAGGGCTTTCAAGGGTTGGAACAAGGATCGAAAGTGTAAGGTGACGAAGGAAGATGAGAAGAAATCCCAAAGTCATTTGAAAACAGCGGCTGAAGCAGAGTCAGAGGAGTGGTTTGAAACTGATCAGGGTGCTGTTTGTGGGGAGAAGAGACCTTGCAACGAATTAGGCACGGCAGAGGATGAGGTTGGAACTGATGAGGGTACTGTTCGTGGGGAGAAGAAGCGCAGACAGGAGAACTTGTAGATCGGGTGGACCCGTACATATTGCAAGATGTGCTCCATGGTGTATGTACACTTATTGAAAGAATAATAAGATCAATCTACATCATACTGTGCATGTTAGGGTGTGGTATTAGTGGGTGATTCTCTTGGTTCAACTGAGCTGGATATAACAAAAACAACCTTCTTTTACCCGTCGATACTGATTGGTGCTAACAGTAGCAGCAGGCAACTATCTTACGAAAGGAATGAAGCTCCTCGGTAAGAATGAGTCCAAAGCTTCATACGTTAAGGAGGATTGATTTCATGGGAAGCATACGTGTCACGGTCACAATCAGTACAAGAGGAGAAATTTGGAGGACGAATAGCCATTAGTCTCATGACTGATTTAGATACATGCAAGCCGAAGAGCAAATATGAGCTCAATATGCTCATGGCTCAGGCTGTTCCGCAAGCCAACAGAGGGAAAGAAAATTTTCTGCAACAAAGTATGCTGATCCCATCGCCCAGTCGCCACAGTAAGCAAAAGGTCCGATGGAAAACAAGTGAGCAGCTTTTAGAGAGATCGTGATGACACGCAAGGATTTGATGAGATGTCTGCCTCAATTCCCGATGGAGGCAGAGCAATCGATGAGGTATCTTGGACGCCAGAACTCCGTTGTCATGCAATACATACGAAAATGAAAGGTGAGTTTTCTGAGGTTGGGCAAGACAGAGAAGGGCCCTGGGGTCGGTCGAGGCTGGACTTTTTCCAAAGTCGATGAATTTTTTTATTGTCGGTGTCCAGGCGGTGGTGGTTGTTGGGGCGTTTGAGGTTGACCTGGGAAGACGAAACCAGGAGGGAGCATTGGCATTCCATTCGGTAGAGTTGGTAGATTGAAAGGAAAACAAGGAATACCGAATGGAGGAATTGGAGGCATACTAGGCGGACCACTGCTTTGCGGGAATCGATCCTTTCGATCATCATCCCGGCGGTCATCTCGTCGGTCATCTCGAGGGCCACGACCGCGAGGGCGTTCCTCTTCTTCGTCACGATGGGACTTGGGTCCATTGTTGCCACCTTTGTCGGTTTGCATTCGACGACTGATCGCCTTCGACGAAACACCTTGGCCAATCTCGATATCAGGCTCTTCGACGACCATGCCAGCCTCAATAGGTTTTCCTCCACTGCCACCGTATTCTGCAGTCAACATCCACTTCCTATCTGCATCTGTGAGTTTGCTGATTGGAATGATGCTGACACCAGTCTGGTAATCACTGCAATCACGAGGTCCAAAACCAACGCCCCATCGCGTCTATTGACGTCAGTAAGTTTCCGGAGATGAGAGTATTATTGAACTTACCCGAAGCTGGGAGTCTGGGGTTCTGTTTCTCTCCATTGCATCCTTTGCAGCGATAGCATCCTTACGGCTAAGCATCTTCACGAAGGCGTGGCGTTTGTCTTTATTGACTATGCAAGTCTGTACTCTACCAAAGCGCTCAAAGATACTCCTTAATTCTTGTTCAGAAGATCTAGACCTGTTAGCAAGGAAAACCACCGAATGCGAGGCTCGGTGCAAACTTACGTTACGCCACCAACGAAAAGAGTACGGCTCAGAACTATATTATGTTAGAACAATATTCCAACTCTGAATGTCTCAAAATTACCTTTGATATTGCCTTTGCCAATTGAAGCATCATAGCTGACCCATTTCTCACTGTTGCCATATGATCTTGGTGGAGTTGGGCTGTGACCCCGCCGTGGAGGACTACGTTGGCGATAGTCATTACCGCGGCCGCCTCGAGCTGGTCTACCACGATCATCACGATTTCGACCTGGCGAGTCTCTCTCATAGTCATAGTTTGGCTCCTCACGTCGGCGCGAAGCAGGAGAATCACGAGCATTCCATCCACGAGCAGGAGATTGGGATCTAGAGCGACGTCGGTTACGCCCAGGAGATCGCATGCCTTCATGAAAGCCATTGTTATCACGTGACTGGTCTGCAGGTCTAGCACCCCAACCGTTTTGACCATTCTGAGCACCCTGATTCTGGTTCGAAGCAGGAAATGGGAGAGGAGGAAGAGCACCGCCCGCACCATTCATAGGAGTTCCTTGACTGCCCAGACGAGAAATAACACCAGCAATTTGATCATGTGGGATACCAGCATCTGCTAAAGTCTTTATCAACATCAACTGCTGTTGAACAGCTGGGTCGAGAGAAGTAGGTGGTACTACTGGCGTTATAGCCGCAAATGGATTTGTTTGATTACTGGCAAAGTTCTGAACCCCATTATTCGATGCTTGAGTCTGCGATGCAAAGGTGGCCGCTGCAGCTGGCACGTTTACAGGCGGAGGAATAGGTGGAAACTGTTGGGTCTGATTCAAGGCTGTAGCCTGAAAAGCAGGGTCATTTTGCGCATTTGACAATCTGTACGAATTATCCTGGGCTTGAGAGTTTTGGTTTGTCGGAGGAGCTGATGTGTTTTGGCGTGCCATGTTTGCAAGTGCTGCCAAAATCGAAGATGTGTTAGGTGCCGGGGTAGCTACAGGTACATTTGACGATTGTAATCCTAGAGGGTCAACAGGCGGACTTCCTGGAGGCGTATGAGACTCATCTACAACGTTTTGAGGCGATTAGAATCTAGACCAGTAGGAGAAATGAGGAAGGAGTGGTGGTCGCCTTACTTTGCGATGGGACATTCAGCTTCTCTTTAAATTCCGTAAGCATTTGCAAGGGAAAGGTCTGGCCTTTCTCCCAGATATCAACGAGTTTCTTGATCTTCTCCTACAGGATGAGAAAACAGGTAAGTGGGGGTTCATACGGGGGGAAACAAAAATACGGGATAGCTGTATCATCAATCTAATAACGTCGTGGTATCAACGCTATCAGAGCTTGATATGATGGCTCTAAAACCCTAAGGCTACTGAGTTCAAGTATTCGAGCGTACCTTTTGATCACCAGGGGCTGATTGTAGTATATCGTTCATCAAGACTGGAAGCAGTTCCTTTACTCTATGAACACCAGCAGCGTATGTACCATCCTGAGCAGTACTGTTTATGGGTTGCCCTGCGCTCTTGGCTTGCTCCGTCCACTTTCGGGTTACAGAATCTACGACGTAGAGGACGCCAAGTTTGTGTGTTCCAGGGGCTTTTTTGAAATGGGTGTATAGCTTTTGGATAAGTACGGATTCAGACTATAGACAGGAAGGTCAGCTCTAATGTGCGACAGCGAGGAAGGCTGAAGATCGGCTTACCTGTATGTTCTCTGTGCAAAGGGCCGTGATACTTTGAATTCGAGATCCAGATACTCCTGGGGGCTTCAATGATAGCATGGCTTGCAAGCCAGCTTCTAATTCTGCTACTGCGGAAGACATGACGAACGAAAGATTGCGACCAGGTGGAGCTCAGTTCATTCAATACAAGGTGCAACTGCACAGAGACAGATCGAGGGTCTAAAATTTATTCGCCTCGCGGCACCTCGATTTTCCAGATACGAAGCTACGATAGAAGGTGAATGGATTATCGCGACTACGAGATGATGAATACGGTCGATGATGCGGACTCGCTCAAAGTCGGAGACGTTGAGTCGATGAGAGTAGGCAAGTGTACTTCTACCAGGACACAATATCTTGATTAGTTCCGTGATAGTCAGTAGAGAGCCGATGATCTAAAGGAAGAGTTGGATGGAGGTCGAAGAGATTTCGTGAGAGGTTGGAGCAGGACAAAGATGATTCAAATGGTGTCACATATTTTTAGCGGGCGGCTTTTTTGTACCATTTTTGCCGCAAATATCAGGCTTCAAACACGTGATTTTCACGACACCAAAAATGTTTCTGAACGGGGATTTTGATTTCTTTGATCGTGTAAGATATCAAGACATAATTTCTGGGTTTGGAGGTAATATATAGCAAAAGTTGAAGAAAACCCTATTTCTGTTCACCTGCAGCCCGTTGCGTTCCGTTGGTCCCCAACGTTCGGTGACCGTACAGCCGAGTCCAAGCTCTCCCAAAGTTTTATCCGAGTCCAGTTCTTCATCAAACCAAAATTCTTCTTAATTTTCTCCTCCATAGTCACAATGGCATCCGCACTTCGTCTAGGTACTTCGGCCTTGAGGTCTTCCCTCTCTGCTCCTGCCAGAACCGCTGCCTTCAATGGCTTGCGATGCTATTCTACCTCAAAGACCCAGGTAAAGCTCCTTCGTCATATCTTCTACGGAGTCCGATTCTGATGTTCTCTCCGCAGACTTTGAAGGAACGCTTCGCAGAGCAATTACCAGAGAAGATCGAGCAGATCAAGAAGCTTCGCAAGTACGGTCCAATCCAACGACAATTCAAAGGAGCCTCGGGAACTGATTTTGGGACAGGGACTATGGATCAAAGGTTGTTGGAGAGGTCACCCTTGACCAGGTTTATGGTGGAGCTCGTGGAATCAAGTCGCTGGTCTGGGAAGGATCCGTGCTTGACTCTGAGGAGGGCATCCGTTTCAGGGGAAAGACAATTCCAGAGTGCCAAGAATTGCTCCCGAAGGCCCCGGGCGGAAAAGAGCCTCTCCCAGAAGGTATGAACTTTTGGTATCAGCTTTATATACTCTACTAATAGTCTTCAGGTCTTTTCTGGCTGCTCTTGACCGGCGAGGTTCCTAGCGAACAACAAGTCCGCGACCTTTCCGCAGAATGGGCTGCTCGCTCCGACGTCCCCAAATTCGTTGAGGAACTCATCGACCGCTGCCCAAGTGATCTCCACCCAATGGCACAATTTTCTATTGCAGTCAACGCTCTCGAGCATCAGTCCGCCTTCGCAAAGGCATACGCCAAGGGAATGAAGAAGACTGAATACTGGGGTCACACTTTCGAAGATTCCATGGATTTGATTGCCAAGCTTCCAACAATTGCTGCTAGAATTTACCAAAATGTCTTCAAGGGTGGAAAGGTTGCTCCAGTGCAGAAAGACAAGGACTATAGTTTTAACTTCGCCAACCAACTTGGTTTTGGTGAAAACAAGGATTTTATTGAGTTGTTACGACTATACCTCACGATCCACACAGATCACGAAGGCGGTAACGTCAGCGCCCATACCACTCACTTAGTTGGCAGCGCTCTCAGCTCGCCTATGCTCTCTCTTGCTGCTGGTCTCAATGGTCTCGCTGGTCCTCTCCACGGTTTAGCTAACCAGGAGGTCTTGAACTGGCTCACAAAAATGAAGGCTGCTATCGGTAACGATCTCAGCGATAAGGCTATCACTGATTATCTTTGGTCTACACTAAAGGCTGGCCAAGTCGTTCCAGGTTATGGCCACGCCGTTCTCCGCAAGACTGATCCCCGCTACATGGCTCAACGTACTTTCGCCGAGGTAAGTCAATTCTTTTAAATACATTCCCTCTTTCTAACACTTTAAGGCACATCTACCCGACGATCCGTTATATCAATTGGTGAGCCAAGTATACAAAATCGCTCCAGGTGTTCTCACAGAGCACGGAAAGACCAAGAACCCCTATCCTAACGTTGATGCTGTAAGTTCACCTACAACAGGAAGTAGACAAATAACTCACACCTATTAGCACTCTGGTGTTCTCCTCCAATATTATGGTCTTACTGAGGCCAACTACTACACCGTTCTCTTTGGTGTTTCGAGAGCAATTGGTGTCCTCCCTCAATTAATCATTGACCGTGCTGTCGGTGCTCCTATCGAGCGACCCAAGTCCTTCTCAACCGAGAAGTGGGCCGAGATCGTTGGAGCGAAGTTGTAGAGGGATTACTGGTTGGTTGGGAAATATTGGGCAGAGTGTACGAAAAGAATTGGTAATATGGACGGGAATTGAAGCAATAATAGCGCTACCACTGTACTTTATTTTCAGCGTTCTTGTGCTTTATTAGCATCCATTCCTGCCTTTATAGACTTATCTTCGAAGAAGATTTACTGGCTTGTGCAGTGACTTTAGGCATTTTGCCACGAGGATGCCAGTCCTTTGAATGTGTGATAATATTTGAGGCAAACCCCTAATTTTGAATGTGTGATATAATCTGAGACAATGCTTTAATTCTAGAACCATAAAACCCGCTATTGAATAGAATACAGGGGTTTTCTCTTCTCTATTCGCACGTGTTTTGCCTAGTAAAATAGTTGAACTCAACGTAGATTTCGCTGGGGAAAACACCGAGGTTAGGTAGCTCAGACCCTCAACTTCTCCTGCATGTGGAGCAACAGCCTTGCGAAGTCGAACACCACAGTGATTTGCTGTAATTTTCATATCCAGTATCAGAGACTATTTTCTAACTCGGGAAACATCAAATATTGCACCTAAAACCATCCACAACTGCTTATCGGTGTCCGATCCCCGAACTGAATAGCATTTGCCTTTACCGAGCAAGACCCCTAAGATTTTCGGAGGTCCGTTGAACGTACAAGCTCGTAAAACAAAACACAACTTCTGTCCCAGTCATCCTTCTTTCAGCAACGAAGCAACCTCACTCCCTTGGTCAGGGCCCAAAAGTTACAATCATCCGCAAAGATGTCAGTCGTTGCTCCTAAAGCGGCTCTTCCTGAGAAGAAGCCCGTCAAGTTTAGCAATCTGTTGCTTGGAGCCGGTATGTTTATAATTGTATGGGATGAGATTAATTCTAATTATGGATCAAGGGTTAAATATGTTTGAAGTGACTACGTTGGGACAGCCATTGGAGGTCACGAAGACGACGATGGCTGCTAATAGAGGAGATTCGTTTGCTGGAGCTCTTAGTCGTATCTGGGGCAGAGGAGGTGTTCTTGGGTGCAAGTTCCCTATCTTTCGCTACCAACCCTCAAACTCTTACTGATAATACACAAACAGTCTATCAAGGTCTCATCCCCTGGGCCTGGATCGAAGCCTCCACCAAAGGCGCCGTCCTCCTCTTCGTCGCCTCCGAAGCCGAATACTACGCCCGCGCATTCGGCGCCGGCGACTTCACAGCCGGTATCAGTGGAGGAGTCATGGGAGGTGTCGCACAAGCATACGCTACAATGGGATTCTGCACCTGCATGAAGACGGTCGAAATCACCAAGTCCAAGCTCGCGGCCGCGGGTGTCAAGCCCCCGGGCACATTTGCTACATTCATGGATATCTACCGTAAGGAGGGTATTAAGGGTATCAATAAGGGAGTTAATGCCGTGGCTATCAGACAGATGACGAATTGGGGATCTCGTTTTGGGTTGAGTCGGTTGGCGGAGCAGGGGATTAGAAAGGCGACGGGGAAAGAGGAGGGGGGAAAGTTGAATGCGTGGGAGAAGATCCTTGCATCTGGGTTGGGTGGTGGTCTTAGTGCGTGGAATCAGCCGATTGAGGTTATCAGAGTGGAGATGCAGAGTAAGACTGTAGATCCGAACAGACCTGCGAAGATGACGGTTGGGAATACTTTGAAGTATATCTACTCGCAGAATGGCGTTAAGGGATTGTATCGTGGTGTGGTGCCCCGTATCGGATTGGGTGTTTGGCAGACGATTTGCATGGTGGCTATGGGTGATATGTAAGTGCCCTTTAACCTTCTCCGCGTGGGGGAGTACCTGATTAATTTGAAATAGGGCCAAGGTTTATGTCGAGAAGTTGACAGGTGAGACGGTCACCGCTAAGCATTAAAGGCGTTATGGACAGTTGTGGTGCTTCAGGCCAAATTCAGTGTATGTCACTACGAGCAGATAGAGCTTCTTTTGGGTCTGGCTTTCTTAGATCATAGTTCATCACTTTAGGGTGGTGATTACCTCAGTAGATTAAAAATATTTTAATTTCGATCCCTGTTTTATTTTTAGACACTCGTGGTTATTACAAGAGTATTTTCTGAAGCACCTCCTGGAGATTAACCCAGGTCATTTTCCTTAAGGCTTCGCCATTTGACACCCTCAAGAGGGTAATTGTACCATGGCTACTTATACAAGTTTAGAGACACGGATGAAGAAGCTATACCTGACTTGTGCCCAGTTCTAACAATACTGTTAACGTTTTTGTCCTGGTCCCACAGCCAGGAACGGCTACTATCGTCAATGGTAAGAACACGAGTCCTCTTCGTTTTCCAGAAGATTTTGGGACAATCTTGGCAGATGTTAGAGTACCAAGATCTCAACATGCTCGACCTGCACTACAATATTAGGTGCGGAGATGCCCAAAGTCTTGGAAACTAAAACGGGCTCTGGGTTCTTCCACAAAGAGAATTTGTATATTGAGATCCGATTGACACGCAACGTCCTGTGAAAATCTCAACACCTCAAAATTACACCGACGATCTTTCTGAATGCCAATATCTTGGCTCTTATGATTGATGAAGCTTTTGATGAGATGGCCTTCTTGGACGAGGCTCAGCCGCACATCTTAATACCCAGCATTGTCAATGTCTCATCCCGGGCCTTGGCTGTAAATCATCAATAATTTAACATATTTCGGGACTGAAGCACCTAGGTAAGCATCAGCATGTGAAGCTGTTCCGAGTTTCAAGGTACAATCAATTTGTTTCAATTATCTGTCAGCCTCGAAGGGCTTTATATATGATATCTTTTCATCATATGCATTTCATTTCCACATGTTCGTGGCGTCGAGAGTCGTGGCGTACATCCACGTTTCGTCTGCGGCGTGCGTTCTCAATGCTGCAGCTTGAACAAATCAGAAGCTTCAATTCCTGACGTGATATCTTCGCCCAATCACCAAACCATAAACCGGGAACTAGGTCTTCTCGACCTTCACGGGGGTAAAATTGGCAACAAGCTATCTCATATTCAGTATAACAGTTCCAGACGTCAAATAGTTGCCACTTGGCAGTGGTGCTTGTTGGGTCTTCTGACACTATACTATCCAAATTGGCTGTACCTACTGATTGATGCAATGGGAATAGACAGTTCGAGCTAAACGACAGGTACATGAAGTGGAAAATGCCTGGAGTTGTAGTGACGAAAATAAAGGTTAAGACCCCCAATACATGTTCATGTTCTCCATACCTAAGCAGCTCTGCCTTCCCCCCCACCTAGCGCTGCTTTTGCATACAGCAGCTGGGCAACGCAACATAAGGTAAGCAATGGTCCAATGAAACGATGTTCCCGCAAGAGCTTCTTACTTGAAATGGATAAGTGGATGGGAGGGGCCTTGGATCCCGTCATCGCCGTTGCATGCTAGATGGCTATCCAAGCCTCATTGAGCCAATTCTTTTGCCAATATTTGGTGAACCCGAGATGAGTAAGGCAGACTCATGCCAAGTGTTGTAATTTGAAAATATCCTCATACTGTAATGTTCCAGGCTATTGAGGGAATTACCTTTGGGTTCATATCTATGGGGAAGCCGCCAAGAGTGAGGGTAAAGAGCCAAGCTAAATCATAGAAACAGGGTCTGTTCTGAGGTGAGCGATTTGTTGTATGCATGCAGGCAGGCAGGCAGGCAGGCAGAAAGGCATATTTGATAGCTTGAGGTGTTTTATATATATATATATACAGAGCTTCTTTGAACAATAAAGAAATATAATACCTTACTAGAGTTAACTACCTTATAATAGCATCTAAACGCCTGACAGCGGGGTACCGTACCTTACCTTACCTATGAGAGCAATTTACGGTGCCGCTTTTAGCTCGTTTTCATCGTCCGCTGGAAATCTAGTGCCATTTTTGCTAGCGAAGCAGCTGGCGTTGTACTAAAATTTAAAGTAACCAACGGCACCCCCTTGACGGTTCACTAAGGCAGCTCTGTGAAGCTCTTTCCCACTCTTATATATCAACTAAACTTCCCGCAACTCACAAATCCCACACTTCAAATTCGACGCCTTTCGATCTTCTCAGCGCCTTTCCTTCTTCCCTACTCTTCTTCATCACCGTCAGTCGCCAATTCCCAATAATACCTATTGGGATTCCTTATCAATCGTTCGCCCGAAAACATTCGCGCGTGTCAGCCTTGTTATTCTTTTCATATCGTGGCAGCTGTTCGAGCAGTGCTCGACACCGCATTTAATTCATAATGGCGGAGACCGGTGTTACACATTCGAGTAACAACTCGTCCGATGCTCCTAATCACTTGAATACCAATATCGAATCGGGGCAATTCGACGAGAAGACCGGCCACCATGATACCACTACAACCAGCAGGAAGCCTGTCGAGGATGAAGAGGAAGACGAGGACATGGATGCGTTGATTGATGAGCTAGAGTCTCAGGATGGCCATGCAGAGGAGGAGGAGGGCGAGGAAGATGCTACACCAGGTGGAGGACGTGTTGTTCCTGAGGACCAGCTACAAACCGACACTCGAATTGGTCTCACGGAATCTGAGGTACATGCCCGTCGCAAGAAGTACGGCATGAATCAGATGAAGGAGGAGAAGGAAAATCTGATCTTAAAGTTCCTCGGATACTTCATTGGTCCTATTCAATTCGTTATGGAGGTATGTTATAAAGTTCTTTCCCATCAGACTCAAGGGTCCTCTCCACCTTTTCCGTCTATCTTCCTCCGCCTCAATTTGTCCCGCGCACCGGTCGCATGTTTGGCGGCCTCACGTTTGAGGCGCAAAGACGCGAGAAATTCCCCGAGCAATCCGTGCTAATAACAATGCTTATGATAGGCTGCTGCTGTCCTTGCTGCGGGTCTCGAAGATTGGGTCGATTTTGGAGTTATTTGCGCCTTGCTGCTACTCAATGCCGCGGTCGGTTTCATCCAAGAATTTCAAGCCGGTTCCATTGTCGACGAATTGAAGAAAACTCTTGCTTTGAAGGCTGTCGTTCTCCGTGACGGTCGTCTTTTTGAGGTCGAGGCTCCTGAAGTCGTTCCTGGGGATATACTCCAAATCGAAGAAGTAAGTCCAATTGAAGCCCTAGTGCGTATTAACTAGCTCTAACGTACCCCACAGGGAACGATCATTCCCGCTGATGGTCGCATTGTTACCGATGATGCTTTCCTTCAAGTCGATCAATCTGCCATTACGGGTGAGTCTCTGGCGGTTGACAAACACAAGGGCGATCAATGCTATGCTTCCTCCGGTGTCAAGCGTGGTGAGGCTTTCATGGTCATCACTGCTACTGGTGACAACACTTTCGTCGGTCGTGCTGCTGCACTCGTCAATCAAGCTTCCGGCGGAACTGGACATTTCACTGAGGTCTTGAACGGTATTGGAACGGTTCTCTTAATTTTGGTCATCTTTACCAACTTGATCGTCTGGATCTCCTCCTTCTATCGCTCCAACAGAATTGTTACCATTCTCGAGTATACCCTTGCCATTACCATCATTGGGGTCCCCGTCGGTCTCCCAGCTGTCGTCACAACTACCATGGCTGTTGGCGCTGCTTACCTTGCAAAGAAAAAGGCTATCGTCCAAAAGCTGTCCGCTATTGAATCCCTTGCTGGTGTCGAGATTCTTTGCTCTGATAAGACTGGTACTTTGACGAAGAACAAGCTGTCTCTCGCCGAGCCATTCACGGTTCCCGGTGTTGAGCCCGATGATCTCATGTTAACTGCCTGTCTCGCTGCCTCTCGCAAGAAGAAGGGTATTGATGCCATTGACAAAGCTTTCTTGAAGGCCCTCCGATACTACCCACGCGCCAAGTCGGTCCTTTCCAAGTATAAGGTCATTGAGTTCCACCCATTCGATCCCGTTTCCAAGAAGGTCCAGGCCGTTGTCGAATCACCACAAGGTGAGAGAATTATTTGCGTCAAGGGTGCACCACTTTTTGTTTTAAAGACTGTCGAGGAAGATCATCCTATCCCCGAGGACATTGACCAAGCCTATAAGAATAAGGTCGCTGAATTCGCTACTCGTGGTTTCCGCTCTCTTGGTGTCGCGCGCAAGCGTGGTGAAGGTTCATGGGAAATTCTTGGTATAATGCCTTGCTCTGATCCCCCTCGTCATGACACCGCTCGCACTATCAACGAAGCTAAGACTCTTGGTCTCTCCATCAAGATGTTGACTGGTGATGCTGTTGGTATTGCTCGTGAAACCTCTCGCCAACTCGGTCTCGGCACTAACGTGTACAATGCTGAACGTCTTGGTCTTGGTGGTGGTGGAGACATGCCTGGTTCCGAGGTTTATGATTTCGTCGAAGCTGCTGATGGATTTGCTGAAGTTTTCCCACAACACAAGTACAATGTCGTCGAGATTCTCCAACAGCGTGGATATCTTGTTGCTATGACCGGTGACGGTGTCAATGATGCCCCATCTCTCAAGAAGGCCGATACTGGTATTGCTGTTGAGGGTGCGTCCGATGCTGCTCGATCTGCCGCTGACATTGTTTTCTTGGCTCCCGGTCTCGGTGCAATCATCGATGCTCTCAAGACCTCCCGACAAATTTTCCATCGTATGTACGCCTACGTTGTTTACCGTATCGCCTTGTCCATTCATTTGGAGATCTTCTTAGGTCTTTGGATCGCCATCTTGAACCGATCTCTTAACATTGAGTTGGTTGTTTTCATCGCCATTTTCGCTGACGTTGCCACCTTGGCGATTGCTTACGATAATGCTCCATTCTCCAAATCTCCAGTCAAATGGAACTTGCCCAAGCTATGGGGTATGTCTGTCCTCCTTGGTATCGTTCTTGCCATCGGGACCTGGATCACACTCACTACTATGATTGCCCGTGGCGAAAACGGTGGTATCGTTCAAAATTTCGGTAGACTTGATGAGGTTGTCTTCTTGGAGATCTCCCTAACTGAAAATTGGCTGATCTTCATCACCCGTGCCAATGGTCCTTTCTGGTCATCCATCCCTTCATGGCAATTGGCAGGAGCTATCTTGCTTGTCGATCTTCTCGCAACCTTCTTCTGTCTCTTTGGATTTTTTGTTGGTGGTCAAACCTCCATTGTCGCTGTCGTCCGTATCTGGATTTTCTCATTCGGAGTTTTCTGCATTATGGGGGGTGTATACTATCTTCTTCAAGATAGTGTTGGCTTCGATAACCTCATGCACGGAAAGTCACCCAAGAAGAACCAAAAACAACGATCTTTGGAAGATTTCGGTGAGTTTGAACTTCTCGTTCGAAAATGGTTACTAATTCGTTTCATAGTCGTCTCACTTCAACGTGTGTCCACTCAACACGAGAAGTCTGCATAAAACATCCCAAACACGAAACAAGCACTTATCGCATTTGACAATGGGCGCTTACGTGGATGGTCTTCTTTGTTGTGTTTCTAGGCGTCTTGCAGTGTAAAATCAATGGGGCGAGCTTGGTGGTGTTAAAGGGCTTCTTTTTGAAAAAAATGGCATTAATCATCGCTTCCAGGTCTGAGCTTTAGCAATTGGAGCGAATTATAGCAGATTTTCGAGGAGAACAGGGCACGAATCTGTGGTTTCGTCTCTTCACATACCCAATATCGATTTCCTTAAAAATCATAATACTATAAAACTATTTTCTATCTTGATTGATTGATTTAAAGTGATATTCTTACGCGAATCTATAGTCCAGCATCAATTGAGACGGTCGGAGGGAACCATCTTTACATGACTTCAATCGCTCCTCCTGCCACTATCACAAGAGTGCACTTCCGAATTCTAGATCGAGATTCACATGCCCTTCGTTATGTTCGTTGCTTCAAGTACGAACCCTGTGACAATTCTTTACTGATGACCAGAAAAATTCAACGGCTGCTAGAGCGTGTAAAATTCTCTTCACATTCTTTACTTCATAAATCCTAAGGTATATATATATATATACCTTTATCCCCTAACGGCAACCCCCCAAGCTACAACCTCAACTACTGGTTCCAAGCAATTTATATACGATTTATGTATGTACAGACGCGACAATGCAATACAAGGCCCCAGCAGCGGATGCCATATCCACATCTTCGCTTTATAGCTTCGCCCTAGGCGTCTCTTCCGCCAACGCTTCCTCATACATGCGATCTAATTCTTGTCTGAATTTCTTCGCTGTTTGGGGACGTTTGAGTTTTAGACTATTTGTTGATCAGCATTCTCATATCTTCCCCACACCAATTCCTCATCTACGGTACGGTATGAAAGAAGGAAAGAGGAAAACTTACGTAGGAGTTAACAACTCATTATCAATCGTAAACGGCTCAATCTCCAAATGCACCTTCCTCACCATCTCCCAGCCATTGAATCTATTCTTCTTCCCTATCTTATCTAGCAACTTCACCACCTCCTTCTTGACCCTTGGGTCCTTGGCTGCAGCCCTTACGGCGGCTAGATCCGCCGGATCAATCGTCTTCTTCAAAATTCCACTACAGAACGGCGCGAAAGTCACAGGATCAACGCCGAAAATCGATACGAGGAATGCCTGCGTCGAGTCGCCGTGTACATACGCTTGTGTTAGTAGTGGGCAATTAGCGAGATACACGTTCTCGATGCGTTCGGGGGAGATGTATTCTCCTTGCGCGAGTTTCAGGACGTTCTTCACCCGATCTACGATCTTGAATCGTCCCATACTGTCTACTTCCGCAATGTCACCTGTGCGAAACCATCCATCTTCAATGATCGATTTCTTGGTCTCAGATTCATTGCGGTAGTACTCCCTGAATCGAGTATTGCCGCGGAGCAAGAGCTCGCCGCGCGGGTTGGGAGAGTCAGTGACGAGGTAGTCCATGTCAGGGACGGATTGGAGACAGGCTTCCATGGTGGGCGCGATTCCACCGCAGTTCCCGGTGGAGTAATCGCCTTCCCATTGTGCGAGCGAGACCGCGTAGGTTTCGGTTAGGCCGTAGCCTTGGATGAAATCGTTCGCGAAGGCTGCGCGGAGGAATTGGTGAAGGGAGGGGTCGATGGGTGCGGAACCGCTGACCATACCTCTAGCGCGTTGGAGACCGAAGGCGCTGGTCAATTTTGGGGTGTAGAGGCGGTCGTAGAGAATGTGCTTGTTGGTTGCTTGGCCAGGGGGGAGCTTCATTGCTGCGAGTTTGCTGTTGATTACATGGCGGCCGAGGGCACCTTTTACGCCGGGAGCATCGATTGTTTGGGCGCGGATGGCCGATCCGAAGCGATTGTAGAGACGAGGGACAGAGTTGAAGCCGGTTGGGCGGAGAAGTTTCATGTCATCAATGAGGCCAAGGATATCACCGCTGAAATAGCCAATAGCTGCACCTGCAGAAAGGGCGCCATGTTCTGCTACTCGTTGATAGATGTGCGCTAGGGGGAGGTATGAGATAAGAACATCGCTGGACTCGGTATCTGAGGTAAATCTGGCAGTCGCAGTTGCTGCCACAGCGTTGGCATGCGTCAAAACAACACCTTTGGGATTTCCTGTTGTTCCCGAGGTATAATTGATGGTGATGATATCTTCGGGTTGCGGGGGATTTATTGGCAAGGATGATGCTGCGCCAAGAGCTTCCACATCCCCAATATAATGAATTTGAATCCCAGCATCTGCAGCTAATGCATTTAAAATAGCCGCTTTAGAGTTACCTGGCCGCTCTCCAGCATCTAGAGGATCCAGGCAAATTATGAGCTTCAAAGTCGGTATTCGGGGGGCGAGTTTGAGGAGAGTCGGGATGTGGGGAAGAGTTGTTATGACACAGTTGAGGGTTGAATGGTTGATGATATACTCAGTTGTATCAGGACCAAGAGTATCGTATATAGAGACGGTGAAAAGAGATTGGGACATGCATCCCAGATCTAGAAAGGTCAGCCGCAGTTATTATCCATAACCGCACAGTACATACCAGATATTTGCCATTCCGGACGATTTTGACACCATAAACCCACGCCGTATTGTCTTCCTGTGACACCAACATTCTTGTGCAGCTCCACAACTCCAGCACCCAAGTTCTTCCTCCGCACTGCGGTCTCTGCGTAAGTCTGCCATTGAAATTTGCCCAATGTCTTCGTGACCGGATCCCATGGCCTATGTCCCAGACATCTAGCATTCGGTGTTCTCTTCACCGCAAGTTCGAAAGCATCGTGGGCCGTAAGCATCTCAGGGTCTATAGTTTGAAGTAAAGGACCCTCGACGAAGCGCCAATTCCTGTAAACCGCTGTTCGGCCATCCTTCGCGCTGCCGGGGATTGGTAGAGAGTATGGGGAGCCCGGAGGTGGTGGCGCACGCAAAGCCTTTGTGAAAGCATCTGGGTCTTGTTTCGTAGGTGCCATCTCTAGTATTACCTCTCAGCAAAGAGGTCCGGGGATAGCTGGAAAGAAAGTTTAGTTATGCTTCATATCGGACCTCGAGACGGGGTCCGAGATTTTACTGACAGTGCTGCAACCGAAATCTTTTGCGCTTTCTTTATGCTCGTCCTCCACTCTACAGAAAAGCGGAATGTATAGAAATAAATCAAGAAAGCAAGAAATCAAAGCTTCATCTGCAAAAGTATTGCATGTGAGAGAAAGTGTGCTGGCGCGGGAAAAAGATATGGCCCGCTTATGCAGCATGTAGCTAGGGATGCGATACCTCGGCACGGAGTATCCTCATTACTAGTACTAGGACGAGTAATTAAGCTTGTTCAGTTCTTCTCCCTTCGGAGGTTCCGCTTTGTAGCGTCTCCATTCATGTTATTTTATTTTATTTAATTTTTATTTTATTTATTTATTTATTTATTTATTTATTTTATTTATTTATTTATTTATTTATTTATTTATTTATTTATACTTTGCTGCATGATTCACGTCACCCTCCGCTGTATCTCCGATCAATCTATGGACTGGTTGGGGTGTTCTGGGACAATATTAATAAGCACATTACTAGTATCTCCCCTCCATAAGCTTCGGAAAGTTGGAGCTCGAGATCCAATCCATCACATGCGGGGAAATCGGGCATGGGGGGGGAAAGGCCCCAAAACGGACATAACTGATCAGTAGCCACTAAGAAAGGGATCCGCCTTGCCACCCAGAAACTCCGTGTAGCATTACAAGTGTCACCTGCTCCACCGAGAACGGTGATTTTGCCTTCTTCATGTCCAAAGCCCGTCAGCTCCGGAGTATGCCACTTTTATGTTAAAGCCGCCAAGTTGATGCATGTTGTCTCGACTCTTAATGCGAAACGGGTTCATCATTAGTCACTATCTAGCTAAAGATTTCAATTTTGCTATCAAAACTCCCAACCTTATAGCACTGCTAGATTTGCACTCTTTCCTTCGAAATGTCCAGCGCCTCAAGCTATTCGCTCTTGCTTTTTCTTTGCCTCATGGTAGTTCGCCAGGGTCACGAATTACTACGCTTTAGTGTTTGACGTGGTCAATCAACAATGATTGAAACATCAGCTACATGTACTTCGAACAGAACTCTTCGTTTTCGTGCATACCATGACGAGCCTACTTGTCGCGAACCATATGGTAAGATTACAATGGGATGGTGTAAATGAATAGACAGGGACACCATCACGATCTTAAGAGCTTTAACAAGCTCTCATGTATTTCAAACATTTTATTTGATCGAGGTGCATTTTTCTGCTCAGTGAGTGTCTGACTGTTGAAGGTGAAGCCGATATTTATTGGTTCAATTCCCGAGGGCATGTCGCAATGGAACGCTTGATCCAGATCCTCTTGGTTTGTTCCCGGAGCTCTTTATACTGAGCTATCAAGAATCAATCCTGTTCATACCTATGCTTATGCAACAGAGGTCGACAGTACTTTCGCGACTTGATCTTGCGTTCAACTTTTTCTAATGTGATAGGCTCCTCAAACCCACCACTTCCATCTTCTAATCATAATTATGAAACTTTAGAATCTGTTATCTCTTTTGACTGTCTAGCTTATAATGATGGGACTAGGCAAGATGCTCCTATCAGCCCAAATTCACTGTTGGTCTCAGAGAGCCATAACGAAATACTGCTTGTACCAGTAACATTAGAACCCCTCCGACATCCAGAAAGGCTTCACTTGCCGCCTATCTAGAGGAAATTGACAATTTGGACAATGGCTCAGACCTCCCGCCAAAATATTTTGAGAGACCACGACAGACATGGTTTCGGCGATCACAAAGCCACCAAAACCTCCAGCGCTACCTCTTATTCTTTGCTTTTTTTTGCTTTATGTTTCGTGCCGATCATTCTAGTCAGACAGCTCGTCCCTAACACAACCAGGGAATCAACTACGCGTAGCTCCTAACCACAACATGCTTTAAATCAATCTGGTTTCTCGGAACCTATGCCGTCTGGAAGGTCTCCCAAATGAACAGCGAAATGGTCCGAAAAGGAAGGAATTCGGGACTTGGAGAGCTATTCTCGATCTTGCGGAAGCTGTGAATAAAGATCTTGGTCCAAGTACTTGCGCGTATGCGGAAGATGAGGTCGTAGCGGCGCTTGCGGAGGAGGAACTAGTTCGTGATGAGGTGGTGGTGCGGCATCTTGGGCTTTCGTTAGGTTTGGTTCGTGCAAGGCAGGGGTTTGGATTGAATTGGGAGACAGACTATGGAGGGATGAGTAGAAGTTTGCCTGGGTCCAGATGAAAATGCTTTATTACATTCAAGCATTGTCATATCACGTTGTTTCATTCCTGCTTACCGTACCTTCCATTATGCTTGTCGAGATTTCATCGCACGTGCACACTTTTCTCTCTCTGGTACCTTAAGTTCGTCCCTAAAAGCTGCCTAGTAGAAAAGAACGTCAAATTTCATCACCTTGTTCTCTTTTCCTACGTGCCGTATTGGTCGGCAGCGGCGGCTAATTCATTCTTGTGGCTCAACGGAAGAATAAATGTGGATAAATGGTCACGGGCTTGTACATTCAGTATCGTCTGATTAGATTCACAACTCAAGCGAGCCCAGTGCAAGTACATTTGTATCTAGAGATATTCAGGCTGTTGAACCGCATTGGCGAGCGTGCAGCTACTATAGGGTTGTTGGTTTGTGATCATGTGGGAAAGCAGCTGCTTGTATAAGACGATGCACCCCAAAAATTCACCTCTTTGGAGATCAGTTCTCTCAACTCATGCAGATCATCAGATATGAAGCCCCTTTCATCAGTCTTCTCTCTCTTAGCATTCATTTCCCATACTTTCGCCGCAAGTTATTACCCACCAATCCTCAGCCCCCAACCCGGGGACCTCATCGCTATCGGATCAAACTTCACCGTCATATGGTAGACGGCCCTCTCCCACACTCTATTAATCAGATTTCTGACTTATCGAGGAATACCACAATCCCATCAGGCATCGACCCAAGCGATGTCGTACCCTTTATCAATGAAGTGCGAATAGGGCAATACTTCAACGGTACTAACGGTGGATATGTTTATGGAGTCCGTCCCCTTTCATCATCCCTTAATCATTTCACTCATGCCCTCTATTAAAAAGTGGATGCCAAAAACACTCAATTGCTCACATAAGATAAATACAGGATTGGGCACTACACCTCTCTTCTAATCCAGATAGCTATGTCCCCATCTATCTCTACGGTACGTCCTTTCCCCCATTGCACTCCCCTCTTTCTTGCTCCCCCCAATTTCAATCGTAACCACACACCCACTGTCCCTCATTTCTAAACTCCCAACTCACCTTCCCCTAAAAAAAGCAGACAAAGGACCCACTTATAACGTTTCGCACACCAAATCCTCCTACGGATGGGCTGAATTCACTTTATCAGAATATTACTGTGCTCCAGGCGAGGAGACGGGGATTATGATGTGGAATGATGATGATGATTTTAATGAGGGTATTGGGGGACCTTTTTGGGTTGTGGGAGATTGTTGGACTGATTAGGGAGAGGGCCGGGAGATTTGTCTGGCCATTGTTGATACCGTTCTGCTTGAGATTTTCGAAGGTGAAATCTCTGCCATCATTGAGATTGCTGTGAAAGCCGGCAGGATAGTCAAAGTTGATAAAGGCATCGTCGAAGCTAGTAGTATTATCGAAGCGAGTAGCATCATCATATTCGTATATTGATGGGTCATAATCGTCGAGTGGGTAATCACTGTCGTGGCAAGAACTTTCGACGTAGCCATAGTCGTCAACAGCTTCATCAACAGCTTCATCAACAGCGACACCGGCCTCGCCAAGTGGTGACCATTGGCTGTAGTCATCGTACTTAGACGCGCTAGATCATGTTCGCAGGCATCTCACTTTCGCTCGCTAACTGCTTTTTTTTTGGGCTTTGAAGTTGTGTGTATGAATTTATTTAATACATGAGATCTAATGCTACAGCAAATAGTTCTATTTTGAACAGTTGGCAATGAATCGTTATATACGTTATATTCTATCGGGTGGCCATAGCTTCGTGGATGGAGATCACTTGAGGGTTAAACGAAAGGCCAGCTCCCATTCCCCACACGCTTCTTCTTTTGGCCTACGAGGTAATATAAGCCTCCGCCTATCGTTTCATTAGCATCGTCATATCATTTCCTAGAGCAAAATACCTACAAGCACAAGATTCGCCTGATTCGTTGCAAATCCTCCCTCGAACGTCGTCAGGAGTCCCGACAAAATAGGCGCATCGTTCGCCGCAATGCCCGTCAGTGTCCCCACGGTCGCCGTTGCTTTCTCCTGGGCCGCTTGAACCTTAGCCAGTCCCGTAAGCACGTTGGGGAAATCCACAGCTAGAGCTTGATTGTTCGTTCGATCAGCAATCGCTAGGTTTAGCGCTGCTTTGACATTGGCAATCCCGGTGGTGATGTCGGATGCAGCTGCACCGTTCGATTCGAGAGATTGGAGTGTTTGCACGGTTTGGATCTCTTGCTGGCCGTGATTGAGATTATCTTGGATGCCGTTAACGAGAACGTTTGCTGCGTCGGCGGTGGCGTCAGGAATGGGGATGGCGGATATGAGGATAGGGAGGGAGAGGGTGAGGAGGTTGAGGAGGTGGAAACGCATGGTGGTGAAGTGAAGTTGGATTATTCGTATTAAAGGGAAAATTAAAGAGCTTGAGGATCAAAAGAGCGACAAGTGGAAAATTGGTCTGGTTTGATTCTGAAAGAACGTGGAGCTGTGGTTGCCGGACTGTCTTTTTGGGACGATATACCTCATTATATACTGTCCAGAAGCTGCGAATACGAGCCTACACCTTCTAAAACCTCGCATGCTACACTTATGGGAGGCACAGTAGCCTCCTCAATCAAAGTTACGCCCCCTTTCATGCTCTTCAGACAATGCTGATCCGGGGTAGTTGAGTTATTACATATAAGTCAAAACCCAAAGCTACTAAACGAAAAGAACAAGCTTATTCTGATACATGCATGCGATTATACCACCAATCATGATCAGCCATCGGGAAGTAGCAGTAAAAAATTATGCATATGGTGCTTGAACAATTAAAGCTCCTGTCATGATTATTGAACGAGGGGTCGACCACCAAGAGGCTGGGTACGTTTGAGCTTATGATCGACATTTAAGTTCTAGACCCCCATGAAACGAGATAAGATGAAATGATCAGCCGCTTGATGAGAGTACGGTTTTGGATGTCCCCGGGATACGATCCTGTCAGATTTTGGGAAGGTTCAAGCGCAGGAGGCCCCTACCCTCGTTTGTTTCAGGTCTCGCAAACTCTTCTCTATCTCAACAAATGCATTAGAAAACTCGCAATCGACGGCGAGGAAAACATCTAAGATCATGCTGTGTACCTTACTCCCCTTTAATATTTGAGAAAGAGTGATCTCAGACTGCGCCAAGGCTGAATTCAAAAGTATTGAGAAGAGATAGATGTTTAAAATGATTTCATATCATCTGAAACCGTCAGGGAGAAGTGAGAGGTATTCTGCAGTATCAGATGCACATCTTGGCAAGGTTAAGAAGGGACGAACCGAAGATCAAACCAGAGATGGAATCAGACTGGATAAATAGAGAGGGTGTTGTGGGAGTGGGGAAGGAGTCTTCTTCCTGGGGCTCGTCTGTTCGGAAGCTGGACCGAAGTGCCCCTCCAGAAAGAAGCAACATCACACGAGAGCAACATCACAGAATAGGTCCGTTCGGATCGCCCCTTTGAGCTCAATTTCTTATTCTTCTACGCACATTGCTGCACTAGGTAGGGGAATCTCCAATCATCCCCGGTCGAGCAATATCACATCACGTGAGTATTGGGCTACGAGGCGTCCATCCCACTTCTGCAAGGCCTTGACTCGTTCCAAGCCTCCAAGGAAATTTCGTCTCTGCCTGGTGATTCTCTCAAATATAAATTACCGCTCGGGTGAGCCGTGAACCTGAGAGTCTCCGAAAGTTTGGAACCTGGAATAGAATCTGAGAAGGGAGCTAGTCTGCTATCAAGATGACTACATTCTCTCTCCCAAACCCATTCGCTTCCATCCCCCGCAAGCCCTTACTCTTTGGCCCTTCTCCAATTCAGTCTCTCGATAGGATCAGTGCAGACCTGACATCCAAGTCTGGAAAAGCTGTTCACATTTACGCAAAACGTGATGATTGCAACTCCGGCCTAGCATTCGGAGGGAACAAAACTCGAAAACTAGAATATCTAATCGCAGACGCGCTGTCACAGGAATGTGATACACTCGTCAGCGTTGGAGGGATCCAGTCAAACCATACTCGTCAAGTAGCTGCCGTGGCGGCGAAATTTGGGTTGAAATGTTCGCTGCTTCAGGAGCATTGGGTTCCTGGGGATGATTCTTTTAACTATGATAGGGTTGGGAATCTTCAACTTTCCAGGCTTATGGGTGCGAGTATTAGTATTGGAGCTCCGATTGCTGCCAAAGATGAGGTAGAAAGTTCCAAGATTGCTACTGATGGTTCGAAGGACAATATATTTAAGCATGAGAATGATAAAGATCGACTCGCAGGCTTGTGTGATGAGGCTAGAAAGAACGGTGGAAAGCCTTATCTGATTCCTGCTGGTGCATCAGACCATCCTCTTGGAGGTCTTGGATTCGCCAGATGGGCGTTTGAGGTGGCCGCTCAAGAAAACGAGATGGGAATTTTCTTTGACGTGATTATTGTCTGTACTGTGACAGGCTCAACAATGGCCGGAATAGTTGCGGGGTTCAAATTGCTGGAAACGTTTGCAGACCAGAAAAAGAGGAAGGTGATTGGCATCGACGCTTCTGCGCGACCGAAGGATACTCACGCCACTATACTGGAGTTAACGAGGCAGACGGCTGAGAAGATTGGTCTCGGAAGGACGGCTATCTCATCAGAGGATGTAATATTGGATGAGAGATATCATGCTGGGTGTTATGGTCTTCCGGATGAGGGGACTTTGGAAGCGATGAGATATGGTGCTTCGATGGAGGCGTTCATTACTGATCCCGTCTATGAGGGGAAAAGCCTTGCTGGAATGTTGGATATGGCGAGAAAAGGGGAATTTGAAGAAGATGCGAATGTTTTATATGCGCATTTAGGAGGGCAGTTATCCCTGAACGCTTACGCGGGTGTCATCTGAGTAGGTACAACCATAAAGTTACGCTATAAAAAGTTATCCTTATGGTTTGAATACTGTTCTCTTTACGTCTAAACTCCATCGTACCCAACCTTCTACTCATAGCCATGCTTGGACAGGCATGAAAGGCAGTGAAGGATTCATACCACATTTCATCTGTGGATAGAGGAAAGATAACGAGTGAGAAAAGGGAATGGCAAATAAGACGCATTGCGAGGATCAAATGGCATAGCAATGTTGTCTATCCGAAAAGATGAGTGTCATTAGTAAACCAGCATTCTTGAGCAAAGACTTCAACACACTTCAACGTTGTGCACAAGTGTCGAAATTTTGAGGAAGTGTTCCTACATTTCCTCACGGATATGTGTTGAATCCACAAGAGGTGGAGCAGATTTGGAATAGTTCTCCTTGAGTTTCCGTGGTCATGGCATGATTGTCTCCTCTTGTTCACTTGAACATTTCAGTTCTCAACTATAGACCATTCCTAAAATTTATGAGACATGTATTTGGACGAACAGCATCGACGATCATAGAGACCAGAACCTTTAACCAATTGAGCAAGTCAGCATTTCTCAAGCTCCTAGCTCAAACGCTCTTCCGGATGCATCAATGATTCCGTTCCTGAAACTTCGTATTAGAGTCTCCCCGTAGAGCTCGTACGCGGTCGAATCGAACTTTCCTGAATATGCAATTTTCTGCCTCACATAACTATGAGGATGGGAAAATGACTGAGGATTATTCCCAATGTGACCAAAATACCTTTTTATCCAGCCATAATGACGTGTTGGTAAAACCCTACATGATAATTCTGTATGATGTGCTGTTGATCGGACATGAAAATCAAGACACCCAGCCCTCTGCTAGCAGCTCCCTCTTTAACCTTTGGTTCTGTACTGGCTCAGAGTTGCAGTTCGTCAGGTGTATGTTGGTGACCTGATCTGTTTTATCGGACGCTTTCAATTGTTTTCTTCTATGGATGACTGCCACCATCATCTGGTTGTTCTTCATCCTTCTGTCCAGTCTGGTTAAGAGACCTATTTCAACACCAAAGAACATTAACATGGTCCCTACCGGATCCGCACCCCCCTTTACACCATGCCGCATAATAAGTTCCATCGTAATACTCCTCACAATCGTCCTCTCAGCCTTACAAAATGGAATCCTCTCCGCCATCCGCCCTCTCGGAAAGGCTGGTACCTACACTCCGCTTCTATCCTCTTCTTACAACACAGGCCCACTAGCTCTAACTCTGCGTCATATACCCCGTACATTCCGCAAACTGAGAGATCTAGAAAACTTATCCAAAGATGCAGATGAGAAATATCTCTCCACTCTCAGTACGCCAAGAGGTGGCTTTCCCCACATTATGAATGAGAATAAAGACGGAGGTCGTGAGGCCATTCGAGTGAATGAATGGTGGTACTGTAGAAAGTGTGTTTGGCTGAGCGGTACTGATGATCTGTCAGACAATTGTTTCTCTAGATCTGATGTTGATCGTTGTCTCGTTCCGAAGGAAAATAATGCCACCAAATCAAGTTCTTTCAGAATATCTCTTCTCGTTTCTCATGCTTTATTTGCAAATTTTGTGGACTTTGGAAGTATGTAGATCAAATATTAGTTTCTGTTTACTATCACTTTCATTGTGCAATCCCACGAAGCAGGAGGGTCTGAATTCACATCCCTGGAATAATAACCTCTTTCTCTCGGATTGCTTCGAAGAAGTGCTAAAGACCATGCATGGATTTCTTCCAAAACACTAGATAGTGAGAATACTGGCGCAGGCAAACACAATTATAAGCCATTACTTATTATACATGGCGACCTAACGGTTGCTGCTCGAAGTGGCTGTACGACAACACATGTGATTGGCAAAGATTCTTAGCTATCCGCCTAGCTGGGTTGACATCGTGGATATTTGAGATCGCATTTTCTCCCAGGTCTAGAACCCCTAGTCTAACCCTCTCAGCAAACATTTTGCTATAGACTTTGAAATCTCATATGAACAAAATGGGGGTTTGCAACCTGCCTAAAACCCGGCCCCATAGCAAGGAGCAAACCACTCAGCCGACCTATGGCAAACCGTCATCTGATGAGCTATAACTAACAATCCTGAGCCCCAACACCTACAGTATCGATACTCACACAAACCACAGACTCCAAATGCATCTTCTGTATCGACTACTTGGCTGAACTACCCATCACGGATGTTGAAAACAGTGAACTTATAGGCACTGTAACCTTTACAGATAACCACAAGATCACCCTCAGCCATCCTGCTATGAAGAAAGTGCTCAGTTACAAAGACACGCTGGAGCCTCCGGCATTGGTACATGAGCTTGAACGATAAACAGCTGATACAGGACCCTACATGTTTTATAATTAATGGCAAGCAACCCTGGAATGTGAAATTGTGGACGAGGCTGTGCATGAAGATGATGGGGACGACGTTGTCGTTGCTGTGATTTTGGATAGTAAGTTGAAGAAGGGACGGATTGAGATTAGGAAGGTATTAAAGATGGAGGAAACGGGGCTGCTATTTTTTGAGTTTCTTGGTTGAGATTGAGGATTTGAGGGGGAAGATCAAAACTGGATTGCGTAGGAGCGGTGGTAGTTGAGGGGGTGAGAGTAGTGGTGGAGCTGATGATGAGAGAGTATCTGGATACCTTAAGGAGATTTTGGGCGTGGCCACTTGGCTTTGAATCTTGCGAATATAGTGAGTAGGGGAGATTCGTAGGTGACGTTCATTGGAATATCGAAATTCCAATGAACGGGATGCGAGCTGGAATATGCTTGTGGCTCTGGATTTATGGTCGCTTTAGGATTCCATTGGGTTTGGCGCGTTGATGAGAATATGATATTGCAACGAGGTCTATGTTAACTGTCCCCATGGACTTCCTACCCGCCTCGTTGTTGTCAAATACACACCCTCATCCAAGGTGTAATCACACACCTACATGTTTGTATTCTCGGCATGTCAAGACCGAAAACAATTCGCTACCGGCTGCTGGTGCTGCATTATCCCAAGTGCCGGATTCGTCCTGTTCGGTCACCCGCAATTGCGGCCCCTATCCTCCGTCTTGGATTCTTGGCATCAAGCATCAGATCCTAGCTCTTCTCTAGCTCTTCTCTCTCCACGAATAAGGAATATAAAGTACGGAATTCATATGATTCGGGCTTTTGCTTGAACGATACCCTTTGGCTTACCGTCTTTATCCCAGAGGTCCCAAGACCACGAGCTTCTTCTCGGATTTGTATCTGATTCGTGGGTTCTGTGAGCAATGCTGGGATTGATATGACGAGCATCTCGTACATGCAATTTCTTACTTGGATATTACCTCTTCACAGCACTTTCGTTCCTGTCGCGGAGTATGAAATGTCGAAGACCTCACGTTTCTGGATATGCCAAGATCTTGGCAACGCTCACGACACGAGGGTCTGCCTCTCTTCAGGTTGTACCAACAGAATTCTAGACTTTATCCGGGCCTGTAAACCGCGGGGTATGACAGCTACCCCACACCTCAGCAGAAGTTCACAGTTCGACGTTCATATAACAATTTAGTAGGTATAAGATAAGTGATCTCCTCAAACCCCAGTACTCCGAGTCTAGAACCTCGTACTCCACGTATCTCTCTATTTCGTCCTCTAAGTCTAAGACTTCCCATTCGATACTCTCCGCTGTCCCCTTCCTACTTTCTTCTCCCTCCACAACGAAACACAAGGAACCATGCCCCTCATTGATCTGGGCCACGAAGTGGACCCAGTCCTAACCCGCCTCGTCGACTCAGACAACATAAAATGGTGGAAGAAACCAAATCTCCGCCTTCTATACCTCCTTCTCTACCCCACATGCATGGGTATAGAAATCACGTCTGGATTCGACTCGCAGATGATCAATGGGTTGCAGCTTGTGAATGCTTGGAATAAATGTACGTACCTCTCCTTCCCCAACCCCTACAAAACCTAACCATCACCAAATCACCATATTGATAAGGGTGACTTTAGATTTCGGCAAAGAAGTAATCTCAGAAGCGGGGAAGATCAGCTATTCGGTCGCGGCGCCGCTGCTGGGTATTATTAGTGCGGCGTATAATCTTGGAGCTATTCTTGCTGTGGCCGTGGTGCCCTGGGTGGCGCAAAGGTATGGTAGGAGGTGGTCAATTTTTATTGGGAGCGTGTTTCAATGTGTGGGTGCGGTATTGCAGACGTTTTCGCAGAATGGTATGTACTTTTCCCCTGCGCCGCTTTGCAACATGGAAAAGAGCCAGTCCAAGTTTGGAGGTCGTCCTCTCTATCAAAGGAGGGAAATCTCCACGTTGCTAGTGCAAAGTCGTATGAGACGAGAGCGTAGTCCCCTAG
>Ga0182030_10002263_pt1 | contig 40753 bp, 34 predicted proteins | sample 812S3MmetaG_FD_121299 | JGI IMG/M metagenome (GOLD analysis project Ga0182030, IMG submission 121299) | Permafrost microbial communities from Stordalen Mire, Sweden - 812S3M metaG (Illumina Assembly) | ecosystem: Environmental > Terrestrial > Soil > Wetlands > Permafrost | place: Sweden...
CGAGCCGCATAATCTTTGCGTCACCGGGGGAGCCGGCTTCATCGGCGCCAACTTCGTGCGCCATTGGCTGAACCGCAGCCGCGAGGGGCGGGTGGTGGTGTTCGACGCGCTCACCTATGCCGGAAATCCGGACAACCTGTCCGGGCTCGACCGCGATCCGCGCTACCTGTTCGTGCGCGGCGACATCTGCGACGAAAGCGCGGTGCGTGAGCTCCTCGACCGGCATTGCATCGACACCATCGTGCACTTCGCCGCGGAATCGCACGTCGACCGCTCGATCCTCGGACCGGACGATTTCATCCGCACCAATGTGGTCGGCACGCATGCGCTGCTCAAGGCCGCGAAAGCGTCGTGGATCGACGCCAAGAGCGTGCCCCGGCACCGCTTCCATCACATTTCCACCGACGAGGTCTACGGCTCGCTCGGCCCGGACGATGCGCCGTTCCGCGAATCGACGCCGTACGCCCCGAATTCGCCCTATTCCGCCAGCAAGGCGGGTTCCGATCATCTGGTGCGCGCCTATCACGAGACCTACGGGCTCGACACCACCGTCACCAATTGCTCGAACAACTACGGGCCCTACCAGTTCCCCGAGAAACTGATTCCGCTCACGATCATCAACATACTGCGCGGCAGGAAGCTGCCGGTGTACGGTGACGGGTTGCAGGTGCGCGACTGGCTGCACGCCGCCGACCATTGCGAGGCCATCTCGCTTGCGCTGGAACGAGGAAGGTCTGGCGAGGTCTACAACATCGGCGGTAAGAGCGAGACCACCAATTTGAAGGTCGTGACTGCCCTGTGCGTGCTGGCGGATGAGCTACTCGCGGGCAGCGCGGAACTCAAGTCCGCCTACCCCGACTCGCCCGCCGCCCGCGGACGATCGGCCACGCAATTGATCGAGCATGTCCGGGATCGCCCCGGGCACGACCGGCGCTACGCCATCGATTACCGCAAAGCGCAGGACGAGTTGGGATATGCGCCGACCCGCGATCTGGCGAGGGGTTTGCTCGAGACATTGCAATGGTATTTGAGCAATCGCAGCTGGTGGGAGGCATTGTTGGGGCGCGACTATGCGGCATGGCTCGAGAAGAATTACCAGCGCCAATAGGGTATCCAGTCCGGCTTTCGGAATGACCTGAGCGGGCGGGGGAGTTGCCCTCTGCGCCGCAGAGTATATGATGTCCAGCCGGAACAGCCAGAGATTTCACGTTAATGAGTGAGTATATTCAACCCCGGTACGCAAGGTGGGGGCATAATGCCGGTCTTCATATTTGGGCCGGCTGCAGCCCGTCTGTCGGCAATGAATGAAGGTCGATTGTACTCACCGATGAATCAGGTCAATCCAACCGCCTCGGGCGCGTGTCATGCGAATTAGAGTTTTCGGCGTGCTGTTCCTCCTGGCGTCGGTGTTGACGGCTTCCGCGCAGAACGGTTCCGGGCAGAGTACCGACACGCTGCAAGCCCTGAAGGATAGCCTGAGCCCGGATCAGCAGAGCTCCATCATGCAGGGTGTCTTGGGGAAAATCGGCGGATCCGGCAGGAAAACGGATCCGAAGCTCAGGATGCCGGAGACCGTGCAGTCGGATCTGCTCGACTCGACCAACAAATACAAGACTCGCGATGGGCGCATATTGCGCCAGGCAGACGAAGATCCCGAATTGCGCCCCGACGACTTCGTCATGATTGAGATGACTTCGGTCGAAGTCATGTGCAAACGAAGAGGCCTCAGCGGCGGGAATGCGGATAACAGCAACAATCCCAACAGCCCTTCCAGTGGCGCCCCTCCTGCCGTCCCGGCCCTGGGAAGCGCCAGCACCGATAGCCCTCTCGGCAGCATTGCGGGCGCAGGACTCGCCAATCCAAACAACAATACCGCCGCGATCAACGCGAATAACGCGTTTGACTACAGCCGCTGTCCGCTGCCTACGGCAACTATAAAGACGCAGGAAAAGACCGACGAAGAGAAGGTCGAGGCGGAGAAGTTCCGCAAACGAATCCTGGTTGATAACCCGTATCAGCTCAACCGCTTCGGCGTGCTCGAGCTGCCGGGCTTGCCGGGTGTCCCGCTTGCCGGGTTGACCGCTTCCGAGGCGACCAAGCGGCTCGGCGCAGATCCCGAACTCGATCCTTATTACGTAAAGCTTGTGCTTCTGCGGCTGCTGCCAATGGGCCAGGAGGGGTTGAAGCCATTCGGGTACGATCTTTTTCAAGGAGTCCCCAGCACCTTCGCCCCCGTCTCGGACATCCAGGTGCCGATGGATTACATCGTCGGGCCGGGAGACACGCTCGATATACAGCTGTACGGCAACGAGCCCTCGAGCTACGAATTGACCGTTGAGCGGGACGGCAGAATCAACTTCCCGAAACTCGGTCCCATCATGGTCAGCGGTATGAGCTTTGATGCGGCGCGCGGCGTCATAGAGCAGCGGGTGTCGAAACAGCTCATCGGGTCGCGTGTTAGCGTGACAATGGGAGAACTTCGATCGATTCGCGTTTTTGTATTGGGCGAGGCGGAGAAGCCGGGGTCCTATACGGTAAGCGGACTTTCGACGATGACCAACGCGCTCTTTGTCAGCGGTGGCGTCAAGAAGATCGGCTCGCTGCGCAATATCCAACTGAAGCGCAATGGGCGGCTGGTCACCACGCTCGATCTGTACGACCTGCTGCTGCACGGTGATACCAGCAGCGACCGGCAGCTGCTGCCGGGCGACGTCATATTCATCCCGCCCATCGGCAACACCGTTTCGGTATATGGGGCGGTGCGCCGGCCGGCCATATACGAGCTCAAGACCGAGAGCACCGTGGAGCAGGCGATCGTCCTGGCCGGTGGATTGATGCCCGATGCGGATGTGAGGCTTGGTCAACTGGAGAGAATTCTGCCGTCCAGCCTGCGGCAGATGCGCAATGTCGATCTGAACGATCCCTCGGGGCGGGCGACACCTCTGGATAACGGCGACAAATTGAAGATTCCCGAGATTCGACCGACGCTGGAAAATTCCGTGGTGCTGTCCGGCTATGTTTATCGCCCCGGCCAATTCGAGTACCGTTCCGGCTTGAGGTTGACCGACGTACTTGGCAGCTTCGACGAATTGCAGCCGGGGGCGGATCCCCACTACATCATGATTCGTCGCCAGATTCCGCCTGAGGAGAGAATCGAGGTGATCTCGGCGGACCTTGATCGCGCCCTGGCTAAGCGTGGCTCGGCGGCCGATCCGGAGCTGCGTCCTCGCGATAAGATCATCGTTTTCAATCTATCGGCCAACCGCGATCGAATCATGGAGCCGATTCTCAGGGACCTTGCCTTACAGGCGACGCCGGACAAGCCCGAACAGGTGGTCAGCATCGACGGACCCGTCAAGGCGCCCGGCCGCTATCCGCTGGAACCCTCGATGCATGTCAGCGATCTGATACGTGCCGGCGGGAGCTTGGAAGATGCGGCGTACCGCGGCCAGGCAGAGCTGACGCGCTACGCGGTGATCGACGGCGACGTACGCCAAACGGAGTTGATCTCGGTGAATTTGGCCGCGATCAGGCGCGGCGAATCGGGCGCCGATCTGCAACTGAGGCCCTATGACGTGTTGGTCGTCAAGTCGATACCGATGTGGATCGAGCCGGGCACGATCGAGGTGGCCGGCGAGGTCAAATTCCCCGGCAAGTATCCCATTCATCAGGGCGAAACCCTGCACTCGGTGCTGCAGCGTGCGGGGGGCTTCACCGACGTTGCATTCCCCTATGGTGCGGTATTCGTCCGCGAAGAGCTGAAGAAGCGCGAGAAGGATCAGCTCGAATTGCTCGCCAACCGGATGCAGAGTGACTTGGCGGCTCTTTCGCTGCAGGCCGTTTCCAGCAGCGCTGCGACCAACAGTTCGGGCGGGGGAGCGATCGCCAGCGAGGGTTTGGCGATTGGACAGCAGTTGCTACTCCAATTGCGCGAAACCAAGCCGGTCGGTCGGCTGGTCATCGACGTCGATGCGGTGCTGAAGGAGCGGTCGGGCGGTCCCGACGATGTGCTGGTCAGGGACGGCGATAGGCTGCTGGTGCCCAAGAAAGCGCAAGAGATCACGATTTTGGGCGAAGTACAGAGTCCGACTTCCCATGTGTTCGAGGCGGGCCTCACGCGCGACGAGTACATCGCCAAGAGCGGTGGTATCACGCAGAAGGCCGACAGGAAGCGCATTTATATCGTTCGCGCCAATGGCGATGTCGTCTCGGGCGGCCGTTCCGGCTGGTTCAGGCGCTCAGAAGCCGTGCGGATGCGTCCAGGTGATACGATCGTGGTGCCGCTCGACACGGAGCGCATCAGGGCGCTGCCGCTGTGGCAGGCGATCACGACGATTCTGTACAACTTGTCGATCGCGGTGCTGGCAATTCACGCGTACTGAGGAATGCGGCCGCGGCGGCCGGCACGTTGCGGCCGCCCAACCGCGTTGCGCAAAACGTTTGATGCGCGAATCGAACGTTGACACTCGATACGAGCGTGCTTAGACTCTCATGTTCAACGATTGAACGCACGAGCCACGGTGTCGGTGCTCGACGGCTCGTCGAGCACAATTCAGATCCAAGTTATGAAAGAGTCGCGGCGCTGGTATCTGATTCTCACGAAACCCTCGAGTGAGGCGATTGCGCGCGCGAATTTGAGCCGTCAAGGGTACGAGATCTACTTTCCTCGGCTGGTGCAGTCGTTGCAGCGTCGCGGACGACGGTTGGACCGGATCGTTCCGCTGTTTCCGCGCTATCTTTTTTTGCGGCTCCGCGAGGGCGAACAGGCTCTCGGACCGGTGCGCTGCTCGGTGGGTGTAACCAGTGTGGTGCGTTTTGGTTCGAGCTGCGCGGTCGTCCCCGACGAGGTCATCCGCGAATTGCAGGCGCGTGCGGATCCCGTTTCCGGCCTGCATCGAATCGTGCGCGATCCTCCGCTCGCGCCGGGGGCGAAGGTGAGCATCGCGGCGGGCTCGTTCAAGGGATTGGACGGCGTATTCGAACGTGAAGCCGGAGCCGAACGCGTGGTGGTGCTGCTGGGCGTGTTGGGTCAGGAAGTTCCTGTGCGGATGCCGATGTGCAATTTGCTGCCGGGCTGCGCGGCGTGACAACGCCGATGTTCAGCGGCGAAACTCACTACAAGCTATTGCGCATGCTTGAAGCGAACCCCGAGATGAGTCAGCGCGATGTCGCGCGGGAACTGGGTGTTAGCGTCGGTAAGGTCAACTATTCGCTGCGAGCTCTGATCCGCAAGGGATGGATCAAGGCCACGAATTTCAAGAACAGCAACAACAAGGCCGCGTACATGTATTTGCTGACGCCGCGCGGCATCGAGGAGAAGGCGAGCCTCTCGGTGCGGTTTCTGAAGATCAAGATGCAAGAGTACGAGAGATTAAAGGTTGAGATCGAGGAGATGCGCCGCGAAGCGGCCGCCCAGACGGGGGCAAAATGGCGGCCGGAGTGGCACGAGTTCGGTTGACGATATCACCGCTCTGATCTCGACAGGGCGCCGACGCTGATTACTGGATGCGAGCCGCATGGGTACCTTGCAGGGCGGTAGCGTGCTCGATCGTTTGTTCGCCAATAAGAGGTATGCCTTGAACTCCGTTGATCCATTGTCTGCGCGTGATGAGGGAAGGTTCGACTTCATTTCCATGTGGCTTGTGGTGTGGCGCTACAAGTACATGATTGCAGCCGTTACGCTGGTCTGCGGTGTCGTGGCGTTGCTGGTCGCATTCACGGCGACTCCAAGCTTTCATGCGGAGACGGCGGTCACGCAGGTGAGCAACCACAACATGAGCGGCGCGGGAGCGCTCGCGAGCCAATTCGGCGGACTTGCGAGCATGGTGGGCGTGAATCTCGGCTCGGTGAACGGGCCGGCCAAAGAAGCGGATGGGCTGCTTAAGTCACGGATGCTTTGTGAAGAATTCGTGAAGCGCTACGATTTACGGCCGATTCTTTTCAAGAATGCCAAACATCCACCGAGCTTGTGGTTCGCCGTGCGGCAGTTCCAGCTCGCCGTGCTCACCGTGCGCGACGACAAGCGCAGCGGTTTGACGATCGTGTCCGTCAATTGGACCGATCCCGTGGTCGCGGCGCGGTGGGCAAACGACTTCGTGGCCCTGGCGAACGAAATGCTGCGCTTGCGCGCGATCGCTCAATCGAAGGCCAGCATCGCGTACCTCGATGACCAAATTGCCCATACCAACGTGGTCGAGATCCAGCGCGTGATGTACAACTTGATCGAAAGCGAAACCAAGACGCTCATGCTTGCCAATGTCAAGCCCGAATACGCATTCGCCGTGGTGGATCCCGCGGTGCCTCCGGAAGTCCGCGCGAGTCCGCAGCGCACGTTGTTGGTCCTGCTCGGCTTGATGTTCGGCGGGGTCATGGGCGCCGTCATCGCGTTTTCGCACAACGCTTTTCGCAAGCACCGGGCGGCGGCGAAATCATCACCATAGTCACGCCCGCAACCGGGGCGCCACGCCTTTCTCGCCGGGTGCAATGCTTGAGATTTCCGTTATGAAATCCGAAGGTCGTTCCACAGGCATCTACGGTCTGCTCGTCCGGCTGTGGAGTCATTTGAGCCTGCGACGGCGCCGGCAGTTCGTGCTGCTCACGTGTCTGACCCCGGTTAGTGCACTCGCGGAAGTCATCAGCTTGGGTGCGGTGTTGCCGTTTCTGGGCGTGCTGATCGCCCCGAACCGCGTGTTCAAGCAACCGCTGATCGCGAACCTGGCGCATCGATGGGATATCGTGTCCGCCGATCAGTTAGTCCTCCCGTTGACCGTAGGCTTCATCTTCGCTGCGTTGATCGCGGGCGCGATCCGCCTGTCGCTTCTCTGGATCAGCACCAAACTCGCGTTTGCCAGCGGCTCGGATCTCAGCGTAGAAGTCTATCGCCGCACCCTCTATCAACCCTACAGCGTGCACGTTGCGCGCAACAGCGGAGCGGTGATCAGCGGCATATTGAACAGCGTGAACAACGCGGCCGGCGTGCTGCTCTCCGTGCTGACGCTTGTGAGCTCGGTCGTGCTGCTGGCGGCCGTGACACTCGCGTTGATTGCCATTGATCCCTTGATGGCGCTAGTGTCGACCGCGGGCTTCGGCGCACTCTATCGCCTGATCACGTGGATCACGCGCCGCCGCCTGGAGCGGAACAGCACGCGCGTTGCCGAGGAGCACGTTCGTGTAGTCAGGGCTCTCCAGGAGGGCCTGGGCGGAATTCGCGACGTGCTGCTCGATGGGACTCAGCCGCTATATTGCGAGGCTTACGGTCAGTCCGACAGGAGATTGCGCCGCGCCTTTGGCAATAACAATTTCATCGGTCAAAGTCCGCGCTTCGTGATGGAAGCTCTTGGGATGGTATTGCTGGCCCTGCTGGCGTACGGCGCCAGCTTCCGCGTCGGCGGAGTGGCGACGGCGTTACCGGCGCTCGGAGCGCTCGCGCTCGGAGCACAGCGCCTGCTGCCTGCCTTGCAGCAGGTATACAGCTCCTGGGCGAACATCGTGGGCAGCCGGGCCTCGCTCGCGGAGGCGATCGATCTGTTGGATCAGCCCCTGCCCGTGGATATCTTGAAGCCCGCGCCGAAGCCGCTGGCGTTCGAAGACTCCATCCGCTTCGAGGCCGTGCGCTTCCGCTATGCGGCCGAGACCTCCTGGGCGCTTGACGGACTCAGCCTCACCATCCGCAAGGGCGATCGCGTCGGTTTGGTGGGCAGCACCGGGTGCGGCAAGAGCACGGCTTTCGACGTGCTCATGGGACTGCTCACACCGACCGAGGGTGCGCTGATCGTCGATGGTCGGCGCATCGAGGGTGATCTGGTGAGGAGCTGGCAGCGGGTCATCGCGCACGTGCCACAAAGCATCTACCTTGCCGATGCCAGCCTCGCCGAAAATATCGCCTTCGGTGTTCCGCGGGAGCTGATCGACCTCCCGCGTATGCGGCAAGCGGCGAAGCAGGCGCAGATCGCCGACGTCATTGAACGCAGGCCGGAGGGTTACGAGGCCATGGTGGGGGAGCGCGGCATCCGTTTCTCCGGCGGTCAACGCCAGCGCATCGGTATCGCGAGGGCGCTCTACAAGCAGGCGAACGTGCTGGTCTTCGACGAAGCCACCAGCGCCCTCGACAACGCGACCGAGCAGTCGGTCATGGAGGCGATCCACGGACTCAGTCGCGACTTGACCATCCTCCTGATCGCACACCGGCTGAGCTCGGTCCGGCGCTGCGACGTGATAGTGGAACTCGATCACGGCAAGGTGGTGGCTCAGGGCTCGTACGAGTATTTGCTCGAGCATAGTCCGAGTTTCCGGCGCATGGCTCACGCCGCGGCATGAGCGGACGCCAAATTTTCGCATACACGGCAAACGACAGGCACCCTATTGAACATGCTGCAGAATAAGTCTCTCCTCATTACCGGCGGAACCGGATCGTTTGGGCATGCCTTTGTGGCCCTGACCCTCGCCAAATACAATCCCCGCCGCCTCGTGGTGTATTCGCGCGACGAGATGAAGCAGTGGGAGATGGCAAAGTCCTACCGCAATGACGACCGCGTGCGTTTCTTCATCGGCGACGTGCGCGACAAGGACCGATTGGCGCGCGCGCTGACCGGCATCGATTATGTGATCCATGCCGCCGCGACGAAGATAGTTCCGACCGCCGAATACAATCCCTTCGAGTGCGTCAAGACCAATGTCGTCGGCGCGATGAACCTCATTGACGCAGCCATCGATCGGGGCGTCAAGCGCGTAGTCGCGCTCTCGACGGACAAGGCAAGCAGCCCCGCGAATCTTTACGGGGCGACCAAGCTGGTGTCGGACAAGCTGTTCATCGCGGGCAATTCATACTCCGGTGCAGACGACACCCGATTCGGGGTCGTCCGGTACGGCAACGTCATGGGGTCGCGCGGATCGGTGCTGCCGTTGTTTCTGTCGCTCGCTGCAAGCGGGGAGCTTCCGATCACCGACGAACGCATGACCCGCTTCATGATCACCCTCGAGCAGGGGGTCGGTCTCGTCTGGCACGCCCTGCAAGATATGGTCGGCGGCGAGATCTACGTGAGGAAGATTCCCTCGATAAAGGTGACCGATATCGCGCGCGCCGTTGCGCCCGAGGCTCGCTGCACCGTCGTCGGCATCCGCCCCGGTGAGAAGCTTCACGAGCAGATGATCGGCACCGAGGACGCGCAGCACACCTACGAGTACCACGATCATTTCAAGATCTTGCCGGCTCTCCACAATTGGAGCCAGGACCCCGTGCGGATCAACGACGGCAAGAAAGTGGCGGCGGATTTCACGTACTCCTCGGATAGCAATTCGGAATGGATGAGCGTCGAGACCTTGAGGCAATGGATCGAGAAGAATCGCGACAAGGTTGGGAAGATATGACAGATCATATTCCTTACGGCCGGCAGGAGATCTCCGAGGCGGACATCCGGGCTGTTGTCGATGTGCTCCGATCGGATTTCTTGACGCAGGGACCCGCGGTTCCCGCGTTCGAGGATGCGGTCGCGAACTATTGCGGCGCCCGATACGCGGTTGCCGTCAATAGCGCCACGTCGGCTCTGCACATAGCCTGTGCAGCGCTCGGCGTCGGGCCCGGGGACAGGGTTTGGACGAGCTCCATCACGTTCGTGGCCAGCGCGAACTGCGCACGTTATTGCGGCGCGGAGGTCGATTTCGTGGACATCGATCCGAATACCAACAACATGAGCGTGGAATGTCTGAGCCGAAAACTCGCGCGGGCCGAGGAGATGGGACAGTTGCCGAAGGTGGTGATACCGGTGCATCTGTGCGGCCGACCATGTCCCATGCAGGCGATCCATGTGCTTTCGCGGCAGTACGGCTTTCGCGTCATCGAGGATGCGTCGCACGCGATCGGCGGGCGCTATCTTGGAGACCCCATCGGAAACTGCCGCTACAGCGACATCACCGTGTTCAGCTTTCATCCGGTAAAAATCGTCACGGCCGCCGAGGGTGGCATGGCGGTCACCAACGACGCCGCCTTGGCGCGCCACATGGCGCGGCTGCGCAGCCACGGGATCACTCGAGATGTGGATGAGATGACTCGTGCGCCGGATGGTCCGTGGTTCTACCAGCAGATAGAGCTGGGCTACAACTACCGCATGACGGATGTGCACGCGGCGCTCGGCTTGAGTCAGATGCGTAGGATCGATGAGTTCGTCGCGCGAAGGCACGCTCTGGCTGAAATCTACGATGAGTCCCTCGCGGGCCTGCCTTTGACCCTTCCGCAAACCGACGCAGCGGGTTACTCGGCTCTGCACTTGTATGTGGTGAGACTGCAAACGGGTGCGAGCAAAGCGACTCACCGCGGGATATTCGAGGCGTTGCGGGCCGGAGGCATCGGCGTGAATCTTCACTACATCCCGGTCTATCGGCAGCCATACTATGCGCGCCGCGGCTTCGATCCGGCTGATTTCCCGCAGGCCGAAGCCTACTATGGCGAGGCGATCAGCCTCCCGATGTACACCACTTTGACCGACGCACAGCAGCGCAGGGTCGTGTCCCAACTAGGAGCGCTGCTCGCATGAGGATCGCGATCATTCCGGCCCGCGGCGGCAGCAAGCGCATTCCGCGCAAGAACCTAAAGGAGTTTTGCGGCAAGCCGATGATCGCATGGTCGATCGAGGCAGCACAGGCGTCCAAATTGTTCACTCATACGATCGTGTCGACCGACGACTCCGAAATCTCCGCGGTATCGAGGGCCTGGGGCGCGGAGGTGCCGTTCGTGCGTCCCGCGGAACTTTCGGACGACCACGCCGGCACAACCGAAGTCGTGGCGCACAGCACCCGCTGGGCGCTCGATCAGGGCTGGCCGATTTCGGCGGTATGCTGCATCTATGCCACCGCCCCGTTCGTTGCCGCAGCCGATCTGGTTCGCGGCCTCGATGCGCTGGAATCGGGCGATTGGAGCTATGCATTTTCGGCGACGGAATTTCCCGCGCCGATCTTCCGGGCGTTCAGGCAGCTCCCGCATGGCGGCGTCAAGATGTTCTTTCCGGAGCATGCCGCGACCCGTTCGCAGGACCTGCCGGTGGCGCTGCACGACGCCGCGCAATTCTATTGGGGTAGGACCGCGGCGTGGCTGCAGGAGCTGCAGATATTCTCGGAGGCTTCCACCCCTGTGCTGATTCCGAGAACGAGATCACAAGACATCGATACGCCGGCGGATTGGGCGTTTGCCGAGGCGCTGTTCGAACTTTCCCGAGACCCACGGGCTCGAGCAACGGGATCCGCATGCTGAAATACTGCGTCCGATGTGTCATGCCTTCGACGAAACCGGATCTGCACATCGATCAAGATGGAGTGTGCAACGCCTGTCGTGCCTACGAGGGCAGAAAGCACGTCGATTGGGAGGCGCGCAGACGGGAATTGCTCGCGCTGCTGGAAAAGTACCGCAGACCGGATGGAAATTGGGACTGTATAGTGCCAGTGAGCGGCGGCAAGGACAGCACCTATCAGGTGATTCGCATGCTGCAGATGGGCATCAATCCCTTGTGCGTGACATCCTCGACATGCGATCTGTCGCCGATCGGCCGCAAGAACATCGAAAACCTCAAGCGGCTCGGGGTCGACCACTTGGAGTTCTCGCCCAATACGCTGGTTCGGGCGAGGCTCAATCGGATTGCGCTGACCGAGGTCGGAGACATCGCCTGGCCGGAGCACGTCGGTATCTTCACGATTCCGGTCAGGGCTGCCGTGCAGTTCGACATCCCGTTGATCGTCTGGGGCGAGAATTCCCAGAACGAGTACGGCGGCCCGGCTGCGGCGGCGGAGAACAATGTGCTCACGCGCCGCTGGCTCGAGGAGTTCGGAGGCCTGCTCGGCCTGCGGGTATCGGACCTGACCGAGACATACGGAATTCCCCAGCGGCAGCTGCTGCCGTACCAGTACCCGAGCGACGAGCAATTGCAGCGTGTCGGGGTCACCGGTCTGTTTCTGGGACACTATTTGCCGTGGGATGGTCTGTCCAACGTGCTCATATCTCAGGCGCACGGGTTCACGAGCTTCGACACCGCCGTCGAAGGCAGCATGGTCAACTATGAGAATCTCGACAACCACCAGCACGGCATCCACGATTACTTCAAGTTCCTGAAGTTCGGCTTTTCCCGCGCAACGGATATCGCGTGCCTGCACGTGCGGCGCGGGCGGATCACCCGTCAAGACGCTCTGGAGATAGTGAAGCTGCGCGATGGAAAATTTCCTTGGAGCTACCTGGGCAAGCCACTGCGGGAGATCCTCGAACCATTGGACATGTCCATCGATGAATTCATCAAGGTGTGCGATCGTTTCACCAACCGGAAGATCTTCGAGCGCGACGCGGCGGGGACACTGGTCAAGGACCGACACGGCAATCTGAAGAAGCTGAATTTCGACAACCCATGAAGGTTGCGATAGTCAATTATGGGATGGGTAATCTCGCCTCCGTACGCCGCGCGCTCGAGGATATCGGCGCGCAGGCCTACATAGCCGACCACCCGGCGGCAATGTACGAGGCGAATCGGATCGTGCTCCCCGGCGTTGGCGCATTTTCGCAGGGCATGAAGTCGCTCATCGACTCGGGCTGGTTCGATGCCTTGCGTGATGTCGTGGATCGGCAACATAAACCACTCCTCGGGATTTGCCTCGGAATGCAGATGCTCGCGTCCTTCGGCGAAGAGGGCGGTCAGACCCGGGGTCTCGGCTTCATCCCGGGGAAGGTATCCCGGCTGGACACGCTCGGCTGTGAGCTGCGTCTGCCACACGTCGGCTGGAACGACGTGAGCTTCAAGTCGCACGACGCGCTTCTCGCACGCATCCCGGACGAGTCCGATTTTTATTTCGTCCACAGTTATGCGCTCGTGCCCGAGCGGCCCGAGTATGTCCTCGCCACCACGGGGTATGGCTGCGAGCTGGCGGCCGTCGTCAGAAATCGGAATATTTTTGGCTGTCAATTTCATCCCGAGAAGAGCTCGAAGGCGGGACGCCAGCTTCTCAGAAATTTCCTGAGCTACATCCCGTGCTGAAGGTGCGGGTCATCCCGACGCTGCTCTGGAAGAATTTCGGTCTGGTGAAGGGTGTGGGATTCGACAGCTGGCGCCGGGTGGGGCCGGTTCTGCCGGCGATCAAGGTGTACAACTCGCGCGACGTGGATGAGCTGATCCTGGTCGACATCCTCGCATCCCAGGAAGGCAGCGTGCCGGATCATCATTCGATCGGCGATTTCTCCGAGGAGTGCGCCGTCCCGCTCAGCGTCGGCGGGGGGATCGCGAGCCTCGAGCATATCGTGCTGCTCCTGCATGCAGGCGCGGACAAGGTGGCGATCAATTCGGCCGCCTACGCAGAACCGGCGTTGATCGAAGCCGCGGCCGCGCGGTTCGGTTCGCAGTGCGTCGTGGTCAGCATCGATGCCAGACGATCCGCGGACGGCCAATACCGGTGCTTCAGCCATTCGGCGACGGTAGATACAGGCCGTGATCCGGTCACGTGGGCGCGCGAGCTGGCCGACCGCGGAGCCGGAGAAATCCTCCTCACCTCGGTCGATCGGGACGGCACGATGCGCGGCTACGACCTCGAGCTGGTCGAAAGCGTGGCGAGAGTGGTGGACGTGCCGGTGATCGCTTCCGGGGGCGCCGGCAGCTACCAGCACCTGATCGACGTCGTGAAGCATGCCGGCGCCTCGGCGGTTGCGTGCGCCAGCATCTTTCACTACACCGAACAGACCCCCGCGGGTGCCAAGGCGGCGATGCGGGACGCCGGCATTGCGGTGCGGAAAAATTTCTTGGCGACACAGTAAGTGAACATCGCATTCCGAGTCGACGCCTCGGCGCAAATCGGCACAGGGCACTTCATGAGATGCCTGACGTTGGCGGATACCCTGAGTCGGTTCGGTATCGGCCTGCGCTTCGTCAGCCGGCACATGCCGCCGCATTTTCGCGATCAGCTGAGTGCACGGGGCTATGAATTTGCCGATATTGGCAGCGTGGGCGACGCATCCGGCCCCGCCGGAGCGGTTGGTCATGCGCGGTGGCTCGGCACCAGCCAGGCCGAGGACGCCGGTGGCGCAATTCGAGCGCTATCAGATCGCCTCTGGGATTGGCTCGTCGTCGATCATTACGCGCTCGATGCCGAATGGGAAACGATGTTGCGGCCCGCCGCCCGTAAGATCGCCTGCATCGATGACATTGCCGATCGCAGCCACGATTGCGACCTGTTGCTCGATCAAAATCATTTCACCGACATGGCGACCCGCTACGACGGCAAGGTACCGGCACACTGTCAAATGCTGCTCGGTCCGCGATATGCGCTGCTGCGCGGAGAGTTCGCCGAGCTGCACGCGCGTTCGGAGCCGCGGAGCGGAGCGGTCAAGCGGCTGTTGGTTTTCTTCGGCGGCGTCGACGCGGAGGATGCCACGGGAACCGCGGTCGAGGCGCTGGCTGGATTGCACGGCTCCGGCGTGCACGTCGACGTGGTGATCGGCAGGACGCACCCGGCCGGCTCACGGCTGGCGGCCCAATGCATGCAGCACGGATTCGAGCTCCACGTGCAGACGGAGCGCATGGCCGAACTCATGGCGGCCGCGGATCTCGCAGTCGGCGCCGGCGGAACGGCCGTGTGGGAGCGATGTTGCCTCGGATTGCCGGCGATTGTCGTGGCGCTCGCCGCGAACCAGAGGCGCCAGGTCGCCGATGCGGCGCGCGAAGGCTTGCTGTATGCGCCCGATGTCGAGGATGGCGTGGGCCCGTTGCTTGCGCGACATGCGCGCGCGCTGATCGAGAATGGGGCCTTGAGGTCGGTGATCTCCCGTAGGGGACTCCAGGCCGTGGACGGCGAGGGGGCGTCACGGGTCGCCCGCCGCATGGGATGCCGCGGCATCGAACTGCGCCCGGCGCTGGCCGCGGATTCGCGCAACATCTTCGAATGGCGCAACGATCCCGCGGTGCGCGCCGTTTCGCGTTCCAGCGACATCATCGATTGGGGCGTCCACCAGCGATGGTTCGCCGCGACCCTGAACGCGACGGACGGGCTGCTGCTGGTGGGTGAGCGTGCCGGATCCGCCGTCGGCGTCGTGCGCTTCGATATGAGCGGCCACGAGGCCGAGATTTCGATTTATCTGGTTCCGGGAGCACATCCGAAGGGTGAGGGAAGCGAATTGCTACTGGCCGCGGAGGCTTGGCTCGCGGACAATCATTCGCGGGTGACGCAGATCCGCGCACACGTGCTCGGCGACAACCAGCGTTCCCACGCCTTGTTTCTGGGCGCGGCCTATCGCGCCGAATCGACGAGCTACCTGAAGAGGCTTCATTAGCATGACCAGAGAGATCCGGATTGCCCAGCGTGCGATCGGCACGAATCATCCTCCCTTCATCATCGCCGAGATGTCGGGCAACCACAATCAATCCCTGGAGCGCGCGCTCGAGATCGTCGAGGCTGCCGCCCGCACCGGCGCGCACGCGCTGAAAATACAAACATACACCCCCGACACGATGACGCTTGATCTCGACGAAAGGGAATTTCACATCGCCGATCCCAAGAGCCCCTGGGCCGGCACTTCACTCTACAAGCTGTACGGCGAGGCCTACACACCGTGGGAGTGGCATGAGCCGATCTTCAAGCGCGCAGGGGAGCTCGGTTTGATCGCGTTCAGCACGCCCTTCGATGCGTCGGCCGTGGATTTTCTCGAGGGCCTGAATGTGCCGTGCTACAAAATTGCATCGTTCGAGAACACCGACCTGCCCTTGGTCCGGCGCGTGGCATCGACCGGCAAGCCGATGATCATCTCCACCGGAATGGCGACTGTTGCCGAACTCGGTGAGACGGTGCAGGCGGCCCGCGCAGCAGGTTGTGCCGACCTGGTATTGCTCAAGTGCACGAGCACGTACCCGGCGGCTGCGACGAACACGAACATTCGGACCATTCCGCACCTGCGCGAGCTGTTCGGCTGCGAGGTCGGCCTCTCCGACCACACCATGGGTGTCGGAGTGTCGGTTGCGAGCGTTGCGCTCGGATCGAGCGTCATCGAGAAGCACTTCACGCTCAAGCGGGCCGATGGGGGCGTCGACAGCACCTTCTCGATGGAGCCCACGGAAATGGCGCAATTAGTTCTGGAGTGCGAACGGGCCTGGCAGGCCCTCGGGGAAGTGACCTATGGGGCCACCGAATCGGAAAAAAAGTCGCTGCAGTTTCGCCGTTCGCTGTACGTCACGAAGGACTTGAGCCCCGGCGACGAATTGACTGTCGGCAATCTGCGCGCCATCAGGCCGGGACTCGGCCTGCCGCCGAAGTATTTGCCGGAACTTCTCGGTAAACGAGTCAATCAGCAGATACGCAGGGGCATGCCATTCAGTTGGAGCATGATCGGCTGAGGGGTCCGACCGCGGTAAGCCAGGTCTGCAATTTCCGGAGGTGCCAGATAATGCAAGGGCAATTCATCTTCTCGACGTGCAACCGTGCCGGGCTGAGCTTGACGGCATTGCTGCGCAACACGGCGCGCGGTGAACTCGCGGGCGAGGGTGCGGCCGGCGGATCGGACATGCGCGTCGGACTGCGGGTGTTCCACGCGGGAGTACTCGAGTACGAATGCGAGGATTTTGCAACCATTTCGGCCGACGGATTCGCCGAGGTCTCGGCGCGGACGTGTCCGCCGCTGCACGATGCGACGCGGGAGTTCTTGTTGTTGGCACATTGCCGGCGCGGGGAGGGCAAAGGGTACTTCGCGCAGGAGCGCCAAGTGACCTACGCAGGCGTGCATGACGGGCGCAGTACGTCGTTGCTCTACGATCAGATGCCCATTCCGGGCGGCACGCCCAAGACGAACTCGATCCTGCTGATGGCGCCAAACGCCTGGATCAGCGACGATGTGGGCACGTTCATAGCCCTGGCCAACGTCGGCGGGTACTCCGGCGGTCGTTCCGGCGGCAGCAGGTGGCAAATCGATTTTCTGGCACAGAGCGGCGCGAAGATTCATGGACTCGACCTGAATCTCGTTCAGAACGCGAGCCATTTGATCGACGTGAAGGAGGCGCTAGGCGGTAGGCTCGAACTGGGCGATGCGTTAAACATGTTGACAGTGGTGGCCCGGGGAGAAACCGGCATGTGCTCGATCCTGACCTTCCTCTGCAACCGCCGCACGCGAGCCCTGGCCCTCGAGCACTCCTTGTCGCCCCACTATTACATGAACGGCGACTTTGCGCGCGTGAGGAAAGAGGCGTTTATGTTCGCGGATGCCGCCGCAGAGAGCCGCTCATGAGCCCGGTTTGGTCAAACGTGAAAGACGTGCTTCGGCCGCTGAAGCACTCCATTCGGCATCATCTGCCGGGCAGGTTGAGGGCCGCAGCGCCGGTGGTGCAGGCCTATCTGGGCGGCGAATTCGAGACCCGCTATACGCTGGTCAACTTCCCGTCGCTTTATTCGCCCCGCACGGCGCATCCATGCGTCTACGATCTGGCGCTCCATGACGCCGCCGGCAGGCGCGTCAGGAAGGAGTCGCGGCGGATCGCATCATTCGGTTCGGAGGTGCGGCCAAGCGAGAACCCGGTCAAGTCCTACGAGGCGATCGATGAGGGAACGGCCGGTGTGAATTATTCCAGGAATTACTTCGGCAGATACTCGCCTGATGCCCGTATTTTTTGGAATCTCTTTCTGCTCTCGGCGATCCCGGACGTAAAAAAGGACTCGCTGCTCGTGATCGGGCCGCGCTACGAGACCGAATTGCTGATCGCGCGCAGCCTCGGATTTCGCAGGGAGGGCATACGCGGCCTCGACACGCATTCCTACAGTCCCTTGATCGACGTGGGCGACATGCATGCGACTGCGTACGGGGACAGCTCTTTTCGCAACATTATCTGCGGCTGGACGCTTTCGTATTCCGTGCGGCCGGCCGTTGCGGCCGCCGAAATGGTTCGAATACTCGCACCCGAGGGCTACCTGATCGTCAGCGTTCAAAAGGTCGCGGAGGATTTCCCGGAGACCATCGATGGGGTATTACGCCCCGCCGCACGCATACAGACGCTCGCGAGCCTCGATGCGCTGTTTCCCCAGCTCGAGAGGGTTGCGGGGTTTGAGCCCAAGGCGGTCGGGCAATCCAGCCACACCGTGGCGGCCTACCGCAAATCCTGAACGCATTCAGCACGAATTTCGCTGAGGTCATTTTGAACATTCTGGTATGGGGGTTTTGCGGCACGGACGGCGGGGAAATCGTCAAGGAGATGGGCCGGCGGGATCTCGAAGTCCGCGAATGGATCAGCGACCAGGAGGGCTCGGCAAACATCTGGGATTTTTTGCTCGGAAACATACCAGCGGTGGAGAAAGAGCGTGCGACGCTCGAGCGCTATGCGCACTTCCATCGGAGCCATTTCGACACGTACCACGTCATGATCGCGAGGAGAGGTCTGCACTTTGCGGACCTGCATGAGGTCACGAACGAGTTCTCGCTGACCTACCATTACTTCTCCCGCCTGATCAAAGCGCGGGCCATCGATTTCGTGCTGTTTGCAAACATGCCGCACGAAGGGCCGGACTACGTCCTCTACAACATCGCAAAAGACGCCGGCATCCGCACCCTGATCTGTTATCAGACGTTGTTCTCGGACAAGTTCTACCTGATGACGTCGATCGAAGATCTGGGCCGATTCGCCACGACACGAGGCATGCCCGACGGAGCGATCATTCCCCTGGAGCGCGGCTTCCAACAGCTGTCAGTGAACATGCAGGGGTTGATCCAGCCCGAGATCCCGCAAAAGCCGAGCGTGCGTGCCCGGGCGATCAAATCCTGCGCGGCGCTGCTGGCCGGGCCGGTACGCACGGTCAGGAATCCCTGGAGGGCGTTGAAGCAGGGAATGAACCGCACGTTCGTCAAGAACAGCGGCGCAAGCCTGCAGAACACTTACCGGCGGCAGATGCGCGCGCACGCGCTGACGACTGCGAGCGTGGATGCGCTGCTCGAGACGCACGAGAAACTCGTCTATTTTCCGCTGCATCTTCAGCCGGAACTGACCACCAGCACGCTGGGAGGCGTGTTTCAGGATCAACTTTATGCCATCGAGCTGCTGAGCTCGATGCTCGGCGATGAATGGCTGATCCTGGTGAAGGAGAATCCGAAGCAGACCTATTTCCAACGCCGCGGGTTGTTCTTCCGAAGGCTCATGGGATTGACGAACGTGCGCTTGGTGCCGAGCACGTACTCGACCTACAAGCTGATGAGAAAGGCTCGGTTCGTGACGACGATTTCCGGAACGGCATGCTGGGAGGCGGTCAAGGGCGGGAAAAAGTGCCTGGTTTTCGGGAAGGCCTGGTTTTCCGGATTGCCCGGGGTCTACACATACGCGGAGGACCTGGATTTTGGGGCTTTTCTCGACGCGACGCAGCGGGAGCTGCGGTTCGAAGATCTCGAGGAGGCCTTTCACGGGCTGATGAGCCGCGCGGGTGCGGGCGTCGTGGATCGGGACTATGCCTGTCTTGTCCCGCATTACGATTCCGCCGCCAATGCCCGCAAGGTCGTGAGCTCGATCGTCGATGCCGTGCGAAATCCGAACACCGTCTGGAATTGAAGTGCACGGCGAACGAGCCCTTACCGGCAGCTGCAAAAAGTGAGCACCTCGAAGTGGCGCACACTGCTGCTGCGCAGTGCACGCGAGAGCGCGCTGTATGGCTATTTCGCCGCGCGGGCCGCCGGCAGGATGACGGGCTCCGCCGCCGTCGTGCTGGTGCAGAGCGTGGAGGATCCGTACTACTTCGGCCTGTTCGGGCTGATCATCCGCGCAGCGCGCGCCTTGCGCGCGCTGCGGACGGAACAGTTCGTCATGAACAGCCCGCGCGTCGGGGAGTCGAAATCCATCCCCCGTTTCATCCAAGTGCGCCTCATCGATTGGCTGTCGACGGTGAAGTGGACCGGCATGTACCGCGCCTATTGCGACCGGATCGGATATCGGGGCGGCGGATTGCGCCATCCGCTCGGAGACTTGATCGATCTGTGGCGCGCCTTTCGGTCATGGCGCAGACTTCAATCGAGGGAGATGCTCAACGCACTCGCCATAGCCGGAGTGCCGGCGGGCGATCTGATCAACGATTCGTATCTGCGCTTCAAGCCCGCGCCCACGGTCGAGCTGAGGGACCCCTACCTGTGGCTAACCATTTGGAATGCGCACCGGCAGATCCGCCGTGCCAGGGTCTACTTTCGCCGCGTCAAGCCGATCCTGTATCTGACCTCGTACAGCACCTACATTCAGCATGGCGTCGCGGTGCGCGTCGCATTGCAAAGCGGGGTGAGGGTGCATTCATTCAGCAACTACCAGGAATTTGGCAAGGTACTGACGCTCGAGGATTGGGTGCACACGAAGAATCCGGACGCCTATGCCGAAGAATTCGCCCGGCTACCCAATCAGCAGGCGAGGATCGAGGAAGCGGAAAATGCGCTCGCGGCACGCATCGCGGGCGCGATCGATGCGACGTCCGGCTACATGAAGAGGTCCGCGTACGCCCTCTCCGCCGAGCCGGTTCCGGATGTTCGAGGCGTAGTGGTGGTTTTTCTGCATGATTTCTTCGACAGTCCGCACGTGTATCGCGACCTGGTGTTCAGCGATTTCTGGCAGTGGATCTGCTTCACCATCGAAACCTTGCGCGATGCAGGCATCCGTTTCGTGCTCAAGCCGCATCCGAACCAAATCAGCTTGAACGGTCCTGTGTTCGAACGGTTAAGGCTGCGCTACCCGACAATTTCCATCATCTCGCCCGAAGTCACCAATTTGCAGCTGGTTGAGGCGGGAATGGCTTGCGCCGTGACGGTTTACGGAACGGTCGCGCACGAGATGGCATATCTTGGAATTCCGAGCATCGCCTGCGGACATCATCCGCACGTGAGCTTCGATTTTTGCAGAACCGCCCGCACCAGGGAGCAATACGCCGATATGCTGCGCGGGTTCCGGAACATCACTTTCGACAAGGCGCAGATGCGGCGACAAAGCCTGGCTTTCTTCTACATGCACAATCTGAATCTGGATCTGGACGAGCAGCGGCTCCGCGACGCCGTTGCCGATTACCGCAGGGCCGCTGCGGACCCCTCGTGTGCCGGCGACCAGCTGCTGCGATCGCTCGGTGCCATCGAAGCGCTGCCGGCGTTCCAGCGCTACGTGTCCTCGCTGACGGAATTGGGCAACGTCGCATGAGCTTGGACCAAGCCCCGGTCGCACTGTTCGTCTATAACCGTCCCTGGCACACCCGGCAGACGATCGAGGCGTTGCGCCGCAACCATCTGGCGACGCAAAGCGACCTGATCGTGTTTTCCGACGGGCCGCGGGACGGCGCCGCTGCGTTGGCCGTGAGCGAGGTGCGCGAGTACGCGCGATCGGTGACCGGATTCAGGTCGCTCAGGATCGTACAGCGCGAGGCGAATCTCGGGCTGGCCGAATCCATCATCGGCGGCGTGACCGCGGTGTGCGCCGAGTTTGGACGGGTGATCGTGCTCGAGGACGATCTCGTCACGGCGCCATACTTTCTCCAGTTCATGAACGAGGCATTGAGGATGTACGAAGACGACGTGATGGTCGGGAGCGTTCACGGCTACTGGTATCCGGTAGATCGGGAAATCCCGGAGACATTCTTCCTGAGGGGGGCATCCTGCTGGGGCTGGGCGACATGGTCGCGCGCATGGCAATCGTTCGAGCCGGACGGGCACAAGCTTCTGGCGCAGCTTCGGCAGCGGAATCTGACGGATGCGTTCGACTTGGACGGTGCGATCGCGTACACGAGGATGCTGGAGAAGCAGATTGCGGGCAAGATCGATTCGTGGGCGATACGCTGGCATGCCAGCATGTTTCTTGCCGGCCGGCTGCAGCTTTCTCCGGGAAGGAGTCTGGTAAGCAACATCGGCTTCGACGGCAGCGGAACCCACTGCGCGGAGTCCGCGGCCTATGGCGTGGAGATCTCCCCGACCCCGCCGGAAGTGCGCCGCATCGTTTTGCAGGAGTCGGGCGCGGCGCGCGCGGCCCTCATCCGCTACCATCGCGGCACGCGGCGGAGCCTTGCGAGGCGCGCGCTCGGCCGTTTGCGGCGCATGGTGGGCGTCTGAATGGCGATTCGCACTTTCTGCACGCTTTTCGACAGGAACTACCTTTATCAGGGCGTTGCCCTTCACCGCTCCCTGGTCCGGCATGCCGGTGAATTCAAGCTCTATGCGCTATGCATGGATGACACGTCCTATTCCCTGCTTGCGAAGATGAATTCGGAGAATCTGATTCCGATCGCCGTCGAGGAGTTGATGACCGCGGAAGTCGCGGCGGTGCGTGAGCGCACCACGCACGGACAGTTTTGCTGGGTTTGCCAGCCGCTGGTTTGCCGCTTCGTACTGGATCGATTCGAGCCGGATATGGTGACCTACCTCGAGGCCGATTCGATGTTTTTCTCGGATCCGCAGGTTCTGTTCGAGGAAATCGCCGACAGGTCGGTATCCATCGTGCCGCATAACTATTCTCCGGAGTTCGATAACGCCGCCGCCGCCGGCCGATTTTGCGTGCAATTCAACGCGTTCCGCAACGATGCAGCAGCGGCGCACGTGCTGACCGAATGGAAGGAATCTTGTTTCGAGTATGATCGCAGCGCGCCGCAGCGCTACCCTGGACAGACGTGCCTCGACGATTGGCCGGCGAGGTTCGATTGCATCGCGGTGATCGGGCATCGTGGTGCCGGAGTCGCCCCCTGGAATATTCGTGGCTATGAATTGCGAACCGACGGGCTCGTGCCGAGGGTCGACGGCGTCCCCGTCATCTTCTATCACTATCACCAATACGGGAGACTCAGGGACGGAGCGCATGAATTGGGGGGGTACCCGATGACGAGGCAGGTCGTGGATTGTTTTTATGCACCGTACGTATCGGCAATCAGACGGGCCGAGCGCGCGGTGCGCGAAATCGATCCGGCCTTTTCCTACCGCCGCGAGTATCCCGCAGCGTGCACCCTGCGCGACGTGTTCTCGCGGCCGGGCGAGGGGGTCGTCTCCGCATATCTCGGCGAGCTCAAGCGCAAGCTGCGGGGAAGATACAATGTCTATCCGGATGCGTATTTTACCGATGAAGCGCACGGCGGTTCCGGGTGATGGCGCGGACCGCCCTGAAGACGTGGCTTTTGCGTGCTTCGAAGCTGCTGCCGCTGGGCAGCATACCGTTGGACGGGATGCTGCGCCTGTCGCAGGGCATCAGTTCCACCGTGGCTCGCGGTTTGTTCGCGCGGGACTGGCGGATGGAGGTGAGCGGGCGGCCGCGATTTTTCAAGCACAAAATCGACCTTAGCCGCTGGCCGTCCGAGCCCGCCCGCTGGTCGTTCACCGCCCGAGGCGTTTATGCGCGGGAAGAGATGTTCGAGGGATGCAAGGTGCTGGACCTGTGCTGCGGCGATGGAAGCTACAGCTTCCTGTTCTTCTCGGATATCGCCGGTGCGATCGACGCGGTAGACTACGATGCGAACGCGCTGGCGTACGCGAGACGGCAATTCGCGGCCCCAAAGATCGCCTATCACGAGATCGACATCGTGCGCGAGCCATTGCCGTCGACCGGCTATGATTTCGTGGTTTGGAACGCGGCCATCTGCTACTTCCGGGAGGAAGAGATCCGTCTGATCATCGGGAAGATCATCGCGGCAGGGAAGGCTGAAATGGTACTCCGCGGCATGCTTCCCAGGGCCAACGGCTGGGTGGATCACAAGACGGAGTTCGGGGATAGCGCTTCGATCGAGGGATTTCTCCAGCAGTATTTTCAGGTCGTTTCCATCCTGGAAGTAAATGAAGGTTCCGCCGTCTCCTTCTATTTCCGAGCGTCCGAGCCGCGCCATGCCGCGGTCCACAACGCTCCCGAGGTTCGTGTATGAATATGAAGACACCCATCCGGAGCAAACAGGACTTCCTCGTTTTCGGAAGTCCTCTCATCGAAGAGGACGAGATCGCCGAAGTGGTCGCCACGATGAGGTCCGGCTGGCTCGGGTCCGGGCCGAAGGTCGCGCAATTCGAGACCGACTTCCGGCGTTACAAGGGTGCGGAGCATGCCGTGGCCCTGCACTCCTGCACGGCTGCTCTTCATCTAAGCATGCTGGCGGCCGGCATCACGGCCGGCGACGAGGTGATTACGACCCCGATGACGTTCTGCGCGACCGTCAATGCCATCTTGCACGCTGGCGGGACGCCGGTTCTGGCGGACATCGATCCCGTCACGATGAATATTGATCCGCGCGAGGTCGGACGCAAGATGACCCGCAGAACAAGAGCGATCCTGCCCGTGCATTTTGCCGGTCGAAGCTGCGACATGGATTCGCTGGGCAAGCTGGCGCAGGAATCTGGCGTCAAGATCATCGAAGATTGCGCGCACGCCATCGAAACGGAATACCGGGGCATGAAGGCGGGCACGATCGGTGAATTCGGCTGCTTCAGCTTCTACGTGACGAAGAACATCGTGACCGGAGAGGGTGGCATGGTGCTCACGCGCAACGGCGAGGACGCGGCGCGGATAAAGATCCTGGGTCTGCACGGCATGAGTAAGGATGCCTGGAAGCGCTTCGGAGACGACGGCTACAAGCACTATCAAGTGGTCGAATGCGGCTTCAAATACAACATGATGGACATGCAGGCCGCGATCGGGCTCCATCAGCTGCGAAGGGTGGAGACGTGCTGGACGCGCCGTGAGCAAATCTGGAAGCGATACATGGCCGAGCTCGCCGATCTTCCGGTGGGGTTGCCGGCGCTCCCGGAGGCGGACACGCGGCACGGCTATCATCTGTTCACCTTGCAGATCGACAGAGAGCGCAGCGGACTCACCCGCGATGCCTTCATCGATGCGATGACTGCGAACAACATCGGGGTGGGAGTACATTACTTGAGCATTCCGGAACATCCCTATTACCAGAAGACCTTTGGGTGGAAGCCCGAGGACTATCCCCATGCCATGCAGGTGGGCCGATCGACGGTGAGCGTTCCGATCTCGGCAAATCTCAGCGACAGGGACGTGGGCGACGTGATCGCGAGCGTGAGGTCGATTTTCGCATGAGTTCCGAGCAGTCGCTGCTGCTCCGGTCCGTGAAGGCGGTGTACCGACATTTACGTCACGGCCGGCGGATCGCCGAGCAGAAGAGGGCGCTGCGCTCGATTGCAGGTTCGCAGGGCCGCAAGATCGTCATCGGATCCTCGGGGACCGCCCCCGAAGGGTGGGTGTCGACGGACCGCGAAGTCATCGACTTGCTGCAGGAGGAGTCTTGGTTCCACTATTTCGAGCCGGCTTCGCTCGACGCCATCCTGGCGGAACACGTTTGGGAGCACTTGTCACCGGAGGATGCGGTTCGATCCGCGAAGACCTGTTATCGCTTCCTCAAGCCGGGCGGATACCTGCGAGCGGCCGTGCCGGATGGCCTGAATCCGGACCCCGCTTACATCGAACAGGTGAGGCCCGGCGGGACGGGGCCGGGCGCCGCCGATCACAGGGTGCTGTACGACCATGCCTCGTTTTGCAAGGTGTTCGCTCTGGCGGGCTTCAGCGTGCGCTTGTACGAATACTACGATCGCAGCGGCAGTTTTCGCTTCTCCGAGTGGAATCCTGCGGATGGCATGATCCGCCGCTCGATGCGTTTTGACGAGCGAAATTCAGCGCAACGCCTGGCATATACGTCCATCGTAATCGACGCCGTCAAGCCGTCCGAGGCAGGCGCCGCGGACGCGAGCGCCTCGACGCTCGCGGACGAGATCGGACGCCGAGTGCGGCCTTGATACCAGCGGCAATCACGCCCGACCGAGATCACGTGTCGCGCCCATCGAGTGCGGTGGAAGGCGTCGATACGGTCGTGCTCAGTCTCCTCAGCATTCTGCTGTTCCTGGCGCTGAATCCGTTCCTGGCGCTGCTGGTCCTCGCGCTCATCGCCGTCTTTCGACGCATACCTCCCCTGGTTTTCATCGTGGCGGCGTCACTGTCCTTTGCGCTGTTCTTCTTTTCCAGAGACCTTGGAATCGAGTGGTACTTGGGGTCCACGGATGATGTGCCGGATTACATCGAAATATACAAGGAGACTTATGGGCTCAATCTCGTGGGGCTCTGGGATTTCTTCCTCGAGTCGCCGAACGGCCATGAGCTTTTGTGGAGCATTCCGGTTTGGGCCCTGGCCAATCTCTTCGACGTCTCCGACTCCACCTTCGTATTCCTGCACTACCTGGCCATATTCCTGGCCGTTTTTCTGGCATTGTCGACGTTCTCCACCCGATATCTGGTGCCGCTTGTATTGGTGTACTTCTTCCTGACCCCGATATCGATTGACTCGATCTCCCACATCTGGAGGCAGCAGATGGCTTTCAGCGTGCTGCTGGCGGGCATCGGCCTGTATACGGTGCGCGGCATGCGGATCGGCAAATGGTTCATCTACCTGAGTCCCCTGGTGCATCTGTCGTCGTTGTTCTTTTTGATGGGGTTTTTGACATTCAGATTGATCAAAGCCAACAGAGGTTTCGACAACAAGCTCAAGTTCTCGGTCGCGCTGCTCGTCATCCTCGGCATCGTCCCGTTGCTTTCGTCGGCGGCCGTCGCCTACCTCGATTCGCTCGGTCTCGCGAGAATCATGAGCTATTTCGAAGGCAACGATGCGAATGTCGTGCGGGTGTATCTGCTGATCGGGCTCTACGTCGTGCCGATGCTCGGCTCATTTTATTTATTGAAGAGCGACGACACCAACAATCTGCTGTTGATTCTCTGCATGTCGGTTTTCACGATCGTCATGGGTCTGCCCGCATCGAACGGTATTTACGATCGTCTGCTGATGTCGGCGCTGCCATTTCTCGGCATATATTTCTATCGGTGCTATTTCATGAACTTCTCTTCGCGATGGCACCTGCCGCTGCTGCTGTTGGTCTTTTATACCGGCGCGAACCGGCTCTACAGTCCGACCCTCGAGCAATCCGGCCCGATGTATTTCCTCGCCTACGGACATGCTCTGGACCCCTTCATGGGTGTGCTGAAGCTGCTCGTCACCCGCTGACCCGCGTGCATGCCCGCCACATTATGTAATACGAGGGGCCTTTGATGGTCAACGACGTCGCCAAACGTCTGGCTCGGGCGTTGGGGCTCGAATTGCGCAGGTTTCACCCGGCGAGTTCGCCGGCCGCGCAATTGCGGGCGATGTTGGCGGCCCATGAGATCAATCTCGTGTTCGACGTGGGGGCCAACACGGGGCAGTTCGGCAGGGAGCTGCGCTGGCATGTCGGATACGGAGGTCGAATCGTCTCGTTCGAGGCGATGTCCGCGCCGTACGACATCCTGAGCCGCCGGGCGGCCAAGGACAAACTGTGGGAAGTGGCGCCGCGCGCGGCGCTGGGTGAGAAATCCGGGATCATAAAGATCAACGTTGCAGGCAATTCGGTGAGCAGTTCCGTGTTGCCCATGCTGGACGTTCATGCGAGCGCCGCGCCGGATTCCCTCTATTGCGGTACCGAAACGGTGCGCATGGCAACGCTCGATTCCCTGGCGCTCGGTTACTTCCGGGAGGATTCCATCGCACTGTTGAAAATTGACACGCAGGGCTATGAAAGTCAGGTGTTGATGGGCGCGCCGACAGTGCTCAACCGCGTCGTCGGCGTTCAACTCGAACTGTCGCTGATCCCATTGTATAGTGGCCAGAAGCTGATGCCGGAAATGATGGATGACATGCAAGGCTTGGGTTTCGATCTATGGGGAATTGTCCCCACATTTGCAGAGCCGCGGACGGGTCGCATGCTTCAGGTCGATGCTATATTCTTCAGGGGCACGCCTGGATGATCACGGCGCCTCCATGATCGGAGAGTGCAGGGTTGTGTCAAGAACGGTCAACCGTTGTCTGGAGAGGACGTTGGTACCAGGGATGGCGGAGGGAGATGGTGGCCGAAATGCCGCGCCTCTCACACGGCCCAGGCGATAGCTTTGGGCACAAACTGCAGCTATGGGGTTTACTTTGGGTACCAGTCGAAAAGATTTGTCTACAATGGCGACGACCACGCGTCGTGAGTTCATCAATGGCTCTTCCGCGTTGTTCGCAGGAGTCACCGTCGCCGGCATTGTCTCGCAAAGCGGTTGCTCGAGCGGCGCTGCCGCCCAACCGGTCTCGAGCGCCGCCGCTTCAAACTCCCCTTCGACTCAATCGCTCACGGTGCAACCGACAGTCACGAACTACCAACCCCGTTGTTGGCTGGACGCAGCCGATCTGGTGACCGCGGGACTTGCCGACGGGGCGAACGTGCTGCAATGGGCGGATCGAACGGACAATTCGTACAGCCTCCAGTTTCAACCGACGATCCCGGACATCAAGGGAGTCTGGGCGCACACGCCACCGACGCTGAAACTGAACGCCGTCAATGGCCTCCCCGCGGTTTCATTCTCGGCCCCGCACAGTCAAACTCTGATTTGGACGCCGGGCGGCTCCCTAGACCAGTCACTCGACGGCTTTTCGGCCGTGTTCGTGATCCGGCCGGACACGTCCATCATTTACGACGCCTCGTTTCTTTTCATCACCCACACGCCTGAACAGGCGTCGCGTCTCGCCATCGTCTTCAATCCGACCCAAGGCGGTGTCAGGGCCATCGTTGAAACCAACGGGGTGGAATACAATGTGCCTGTGCTGACCGCGCAGACTCAAGGCATTTCGTTCGGAGCCGCGAATGCACCGGTGTGGGGGATTCTGAGTCTTCGGGTTTGGTACGGACAGAATCCGAATGCGACGCTTCAGGTCAACTCCGTGAGTTTGAACATCCCCCTTCCCGGCGCGGTGACTCCCACCAGCCCGAGCTACATAGACGTGCTCTGCAGCGATTCCGAAATCAATCATCTGACATGCCAAATTGCGGAAATGTCCTTTTACCCGGGATTCCTCGCCGACGCGCAGTTATCCACGATCATGACCGCTCTACAGCAGAAGTACGCGCTTTCGGCGTAAGTTCCGGGCCGCCTCCGGCCGCCCGGCCGCGCGCAGGTTTGCCGGCCCGCGGCGGCGTTACTCATCGACCGAGGACACTTGGATAGCGACGAGCGGGATCCCGTCACCATCAGCGTCGTCACGGCGACCCATGACTGTGCCGTCGAGCTGCCGAATCTCATCGAAAGCCTGCGCGCCCAATCGGATCGGGATTTCGAATGGGTGGTTGCGGACGGCGCCTCTTCGGACCGCACCCTCGAGTTGCTGCGCGCCGTCACCGACATCCGGATGGTGATCAGCTCGCAGCCCGACTTTGGCATATACGATGCCCTGAATCGAGCGTTGCATTCCGCATCAGGCCGCTACTACATAGTGGCCGGCGCGGACGACCGGTTCGCGAGCGACGCGATCGCCAATTTCCGCCTCGCCATCGAGCAGCATCGTGCCGATGTCGTCACGGCGAACGTGATGTACGGCAAGCACCTGTTCGAGATCAAGCGCATGCCCTCCTGGGTGGTCGGCGAGAAGGCATTCATTGCGAACCACTCGATCGGCACGGCGTTCCGCAAGGATTTGCACATTAAATACGGCTGGTATTCGAAAAAATTCCCGATAGCCGCGGATTCCTTGTTTGTGCTTCGAGCCTGCAAGGGTGGAGCGACCCGTCACGAGGGCGCCTTCCTCGCCGGGCGCATCGGCTGCTCCGGTGTGAGCTATGCTGATTGGGCGGGCGCGGCCACGGAACTGTTCCGCGTCCAGCTGCTCCTCGGCTGCGCGCTGATTCCCCAGGTGCTGCTGTTGCTGCTGCGGATTCTCAAGGGCTCGAATGCGCGCATGAGATCCCTGCACGCGGCGGTTCTGCGCAAAGGGCCGACGTGAACCGGACGGTGGGTTCGCAGCCCGGGAGCAACCGGGAGGTCGTGGTTCACGTCTGCACCATCGGCATCGTGCCGCGGCTTTTCCTGATCGAACACTTCAGACGGCAGCGTGCGGCGGGCTTCGATGTGGTGCTGGTGGCCTACGACGACGCGGATTCGCGATTCGCTGCACAGGCGGGCGGCATCCGCCTGATTCCGGTGGCGATCCGGCAAGGTGTCGCGCCGGTCGCGGACCTCGCCGCCTTGTTCCACCTTGCACGCGAATTGCGCAGGCTGCGGCCCGCCATTGTCGATGCGCATTGCACGAAAGCCGGGTTCATCGCCGCCATGGCAGGCTGGTGGGCCCGCGTTCCCATCAGGATCTACCACAATCACGGCATGGTCCTGCTGAGCGCGAAGGGCATGACCCGCGCGGTGTTCCGGTTCATCGAGTCGGTGGCCTGCCGTTTGTCGACGCGTGTTTTCTACGTCGCTGAGTCCAACATGCGGGATGCGGTCGCACTCGGCGTTTGTCCGCGTGAAAAGGCCGCCGTTCTCGGACCCGGAACGATCAGCGGCATCGATGCCGCGAGGTTTGATCCGCAGCTCAATGCGGCCCGCGGCGCCGAATTGCGAGAATCGCAGGGCATTCCCGAATCGTTCAGGATCTGCGGCTTCGTAGGGCGAATCGTGCCGCATAAGGGCATCGAAACCATCCTCGAGGCTTGGCGCCTGCTGCCCGCGGATGTCCTGGCGAACACCTGTCTTTGCATTTTTGGAGGACTCGGCGAGCCCCAAATGTATGCGCTGGTGGAGGAAGCCGCCGCGCAACCGCAGCTTCATGTCAAGTATCTCGGATTCAGCCACGAGATGCCGGCCTGGTATTCGACCATGTCGCTGCTCGTGCAGCCCAGCTGGCATGAGGGCTGGGGGTACAACGTGCTCGAATCGGCGTGCAGCGGGGTCCCGGCGGTCGGCACGAGAATCTCGGCGACGATCGACGCGATCGTCGATGGCCAGACCGGCCTGCTGGTGGCGGTGAAAGATCCGCGCGCCATGGCCGACGCCATCGTGCGCCTGTTGAGGGATGAGGAGTTACGCCGGCGCCTCGGCGCGGCAGCAAGGGAGCGGGCGCTCAAAGATTTTTCGCAGGACGCGATAGTTCCGCTGCTGCTGGATGAGTACCAAAGATTGCTGCAGCATGCGCCCGGCGCCCAGGCGGGGCGTCCCCAGGGCGGCCCATGAGACGGGTGCTGGTGACCGGCGCAACGGGGTTTGTGGGGCGCACCTTGTGCGAGACGCTCTCGAAGTCCGGATATTTGGTGCGCGCGTCGCTGCACCTCGACCGGTCGACACCCGATTGGATTTCGGAGAAGGTGCTGGTCGGGGACATCGGCGCGGCGACCGACTGGCGCGAGGCATTGCAGGGCGTGAGCCTGGTGGTTCACCTCGCGGCCCGCGCGCACATCCTGCGCGATTCCGCCGCAGCGTCATATGTCGAGACGAACGCCGAGGGAACGCGTCGGTTGGCCGATGAATCGGCGCGAGCCGGCGTGAAGCGGTTCTTGTATCTGAGCAGCGTCAAGGTGAATGGCGAAGCGACAGTGGATGGCGCCTACACCTCGTCCGACGAGCCGCACCCCCTGGACGACTACGGTAAATCCAAGTGGTCGGCGGAGATGCACGTGAGGCGGATCGCCGTGAGCAGCGCGATGGATGCCGTGATCGTGCGTCCGCCGCTGGTCTACGGCCCGGGCGTGCGTGCAAATTTTCTCAGGCTCATGCGCATGGTCGACAGCGGGTGGCCTCTGCCTCTCGGAGCGATCGATAATCGCCGGAGCTTGATCAGTGTCTGGAATCTATGCGACTTCCTGAAGCGAGCGCTCGAGCACCCGATCGCGTCGAATCGAACGTGGATGGTATCCGACGGCGAGGACTTGTCGACGCCCGATATCATTCGGCGACTCGGGCGCGCCATGGGCAAGCGGGTGAGGCTCATTCCAGTTCCCGTCAGCGTGCTCAAGCTGATTGGCGCCGCGACGGGTAAAAAGGCCGAACTGGACCGGCTCTGCGGATCGTTGGTGGTCGACATGGCGCAGTCGTGCCGGGACCTCGAATGGAGGCCGACGCTGAGCGTCGATGAAGGTCTCGCTCGCACGGTGCTTTGGTATCGGTCGACGCGCTGATCATAGGGCTGCGCCCGAGGACCCCCCAAGGGGGGTTCGCGCCCACGGTTGCACCCCGTCTTACTTCACCGCGATTCCGATCAGCACCCCCCCTCCCGCCTCGAGTCTCACGTCTGCATAGTCGTGCCCTGTGGGCATCCACGCACCCGTCGCGGGATCGAACACCGACAACGGGCCCGGTCCATTGACGCGATAGGTCTTGCTCGCCGCGTAGTCGATGTTCTGCACGAAAACGTGTGTCGCACACGACGGCGCGGCACAGCCGGAGCCGAAGTATCCGAGCAACACTCCCTTGAGAGGCGATCCATCGAAGTAGGGTGTCGTGTTGGAGACGCTCGGCACGTCGAAGGCTGCGTTGCTGGGCGGCTGGGTCATATAGCGGGGCATCGCGAATCCAAGATACCCTTTCAAATAGGTGCCGATCCACTTCAGATCGCCGAGGCGGCTGGCTACCGCCTTGAAGTGGGGGGCGAGGCTGCGCACAGCCGCATAAACCGCCGTTGGCGTGCCGTCGGGATTTGGCGCGATACCGCCAGCGGACGGCCCGAGGGGGGTCCAGAAGTTGAAATACGATATGCCTTGCGCGCCAAACGCGAGCGGGGCGTTGGTCAGGAATCGCAGTTCGTCGGCGCTGGGAAGCCGCCACTTCGGGCCGAACTGCGCACCCTGGACGATCGTCATGAATGGAATGCCGGCCTGTCCGGCTGCGCGCGCGATCGTCTGCAGATTTCCCAGGAACAAGCTTCGATCATTGCCGATGAACAGGTTGTAGCTGTCATAGGACAAGATGGCGGGATGCACGATGCGAATGAATTCCGCCACGTACGCGGCATAGTTGGCGGTTCCGAGGTCGGCTACGATTTCGTCGGGCGGAAACAGATTGATATACGCCAGATGAGCCGGATCACGGCGCCCGAGGTAGGAAACGATTTGCGCCAAATGATCGAATCGGTCGGCTGCCGGCTCATCGATGACGAAGTAGCTATACGCCGCGGGTGATTTCTTGAACTGATCGATGAGTGCATCGATCGCCGGCACGTCCGCAGGGTTGGGCCAGACGGAACTCGGCGGAAAAAACAAATTATTCTGCGGCTGATGGCCGCTGATGATGTACTGGGCCCGAAGGCCGTACCGCTCGGCAATCGACAGTTGTGAGAGATCATTGATCCACACCACGTTGAATCCTGCAGAGACCGCCTGCTCGGCGATCGACGGGGTCAGTGTGGTCGGATCGTATCCCGCGGCCCACGCGTACTTGAGCGAAAGGCTCGAGCGGATGCCATCGGGTATCGCGAAATTGTTGTAAGTGAAGATCGGCGCACCGACCCGCCAGGTCGACGACGGCGTAGCGTTGCCTCGAGCCGACGCCGCTTGCAGCAAAGCGCACAAGCAGACGAGGCGCAGTCCCCGGCAGGGTGAAATAGGCATTTCTCGAATCCGACACCCGGTGGCGCGGGGCAAAGCGTTCTGGTCGCAATCAAGTCCTTGGCGCGGGAAAGTAACAGAGCCCTGCCTCTATGGAAAGAGTTGCCTTCCGGCAGTAGCATCGATACCGCCGCTAAGAAGTTGATGGTGCACCGGGCCGCGATGGAGGAAAATGGCTGATGAAGTCGAATCTCGAATGGAAGGTGTGGGGGAAAACCGACCCCTTGTACGGCGTCGCAAGCTGGCCTGGGCGCGAACGCGGCGGGCAGAATCCGTGGACCGACGAGGAGTTCTACGCTCTCGGCGAGGACTGGCATGATTTTGATGCCCTTTGGCGACGCACAGTGGGGTATGAGGCGGGTACGGTCCTCGAGATCGGAAGCGGTGCGGGCCGCATCACCCGGATGCTGTCGACGGCCTTCGAGCGCGTCATCGCCACCGACGTCTCGGCGGATGTTCTCGAGTACGCTCGCACCCGGATGCCCGCGAAAAATATCTCCTGGCAAGTCTCGGACGGCGATCGCCTGCCATCCACCGATGGCTCCGTCGATGCGGTGTTCTCGTGCCACGTTTTTCAGCATTTTCCGAGCAACCTTCACCAGCTTCGTACTTTCAATGAGATGCATCGGATCCTTCGATCCGGAGGCACGTTTTTCGTGCACATGTCGATCCATGTCTTCCCTCAGGTCAACGGCCCATTTTCTCGATTGGCGAGGCTCGAGTATGGCGCCTTTTTGCGCCTTCTGAGCCTACGCGCTGCATTGCGCAGGCTCTTGATGCGCATTGGCGGCAAACCCTACATGCACGGTGTATCGTATGAGGTTCAGCCCTTGCTCGACGATCTGCGGAAACTGGGCTTCACCGATGTGTCGATTTCCGCCATTACGGTTCGGACTGGTCCGGGGATTCACTGCTGCGTGTCGGGGCGAAAGCCTGCGGTGTGACGCGCAGTCCAACAGGGAGGTCGAAATGCGTCACCAGGAAGTCTTGCGGGGAATGCTGCTGCTCGTCGCCGGGCTGCTCGGTTCATGCGGTGGCGGTGGCTCGGCGATCATGGCCCCGTCCGGTCTCGGATATCCCTCGGCGCCTGCGTTCGTCATCCAGCAGCCCATCAAAGCACTGGCGCCGACGGTGACGGGGCAGATAACCTCTTACGCCGTGAGCCCGGCGCTGCCGGCGGGACTCAGCATCAACGCCAGCAGCGGCGTCATTTCTGGTACGCCGACCGTCGTTACCGCGAAGGCCACCTACACCGTGACCGCCGAAAATGCCGGGGGCCGCGCTTCCGCGAGCCTGTCGCTCGTCGTCGACGATGTGGTTCCCACGATCAGTTACCCCAGCGACTACTACGGTTTCACTTCGGGCATAGCCGCGCAAACGATCGCGCCGACTCATAGCGGCGGCGCAGTGGTGAGCTGGAGCGTCGTCCCGGCGCTGCCGACCGGGCTCTCGTTCAGCACCAGTACCGGCACCATCACGGGCGTGCCGACTGCGGCCGCCGCGCCGGCGAGCCATGTGGTCACCGCCACCAATTCAGGCGGGCAGTCGCAGTTCGATTTGACGATTGGAGTCGCGGCCACGCCGCTGCTCGAGTTGGGTCACGCCGATCCGATCCTGGTGATCCGTCCCACCGTTTCCGCGGTGTTGAGTCTGGACTTGGCGGGGCACTGGGTACTTCAGGATATCGCTTCGGGAACGACGCTTGCCAGCGGGGATGGCGCCTGCGGGACGGGGCCGTGCGCGTATAACTACCAGTCAGGGACGTTCACGCATTTACCGGTTGATATCGCGGGCGGCACCATGATCGACGTCGCCCCGAACGGGTTGGAAGTGCGTTCGTCGTCGGACGGGCACCTGCTCGCCACGATCCCCGGGGGCTATTCCTGGTACCAGTTGGCGTCCGACGGAAGCTATGTCAGCGCCGGCAGCCCCACGGCGCTGATGGCTTGGACGACATCCGGAACGGTGCTTGTCTCGCACCCGGGGAACTACGCGGCGGCCCTTGCATTTTCCGCACCCGGTCAGGTTCGCATCGCCCTGGGAGCCGCGGGCAAGAGCGTGATTGAGACGATATCCACCGCGACCGGGACTTCCTCGCTGAGTCCGGCCTTCCAGGGCAGCTTCAATTCCTGGTTTTCGGATGGCGCCCGGTTCCTGACCGCGCTGTCGACCACGGTCTGGACCTATTCGAGCGCCGGGGCTCAGCAGGATGTCACGCAGGTGACCGCGACCGACAACCTCGGCGGCGAAGGCAACTGGTTCTGGACCTACGATTCGGCGAGGCAGTTGACGATCTATCAGGTCGGGGCAAGTGCGACTGCGGCATTCAGCAGCCAGATCGGCGATGTCGATTCGCGCGATTTCCCGTCGGGGACGACCATCGGCATTCCTGCGAGCGGAGCGGGACAGATCACAGTGATCGATCTCTCCGGCGTGACACCGGTGAGTGCCGCCTACACGGTGCCCATCGCTTACCTGTACGCGTACGGTGCAACCTCGAGCGCGGCCTGGTTTGCGGGCAACGAACATGGCGTGTTGCTCGACGGCGCGAGCCTCGCCACACAACCGCGCTATCTGACATTGGGCGCAGCCTGGAGCATCGCGGGCTCTGCCGGGTATCTCACGGTGTCGACCGCGTCGGGTGAGATCTTCAATTACGATGCAAGTACGGATGCGTTGGTGGGCACGATCGCGTTCTCGAGCTCGCAGGTTGCCTTGTCGTCGTCGGGAACCGTGCTGGCCGCATTGTCCGATGCCGTCGATGCCCAGTATGAGGCTGGCCAAGTCGTGAACATCTACGCGTTGCCCACCGGCAACGTGATCAACAGCTTTCCGAATACCGGTCAGGCGCCGCTGAGCATTTCGTTGTCGGGCTCCGGGACCGTGCTCAGTCAAAACTATGGTTACACCTCTCCAGGGTGCATCAACGAAGTGATCTCGACCACCGGCAGCACGCCCATTTGGTGTTCCACCAATCCAGTGTATCAGGGAGTGCAGCTATCGCCGGACGGGACGCTGATTGCGGCATCTACCGGCATTGACTCCGCTGGTAGCACGAACATCTACAAGAACGCGGCGCTGGCCACGGCGGTTCCGGGTTGGGCCGTGGGCTGGCTCGACGACTCTCGGCTCTTGGCGATCACATTCGACTCGAAGAACAATTATCTCGGCAGTGTCATCTACGGTCCCACCGGCAGCGTGCTGGCCAAAGCCCCCATTCCGGAGTTTTACACCATGAACGTCGTATCGCCGACCTCGGTCTACTCGCCGGAACTGAATATCATCGTATCCTTGACCACGGGCGCAACGGCCTGGGCGAGCGGAAACGCATCGCGCCGGCTCGGCGCCGTCACCGCTTCGCAAGTCATCTTCGCGTCGGGAAGCCGTGTGCTGGTGCAGCCGTACTGATGCGCTGATTCTGGCGTTGACTTCGAGTTTCTATATAATTCGAGTCAATGCTCGTGCGCTCGAAGCCTGTGCATGGGAACAGAAGGGTCAAAAAATCGTTGGTTGAGGCAAGAAGACGGACGTTGAACGAACGCTGTCGGCGAGATCTAAATGAAGCGCGCGTTCGATTTGCTGTTGGGTCTATGCGCCACCGTACTGCTGGCGGTGCCCATTATCTTGATCGGCTTGCTCGTCAGGTTGGGCTCTGCGGGTCCGCCGCTGTACTGGTCGGACCGGGTCGGCAAAGACAACAAGATATTCAGGATGCCGAAGTTTCGCACCATGCGCAGCGACACCCCGGCGGTCGCCACGCACCTGTTGCAGCACCCGCATATCTATGTGACGCCAATCGGGCGTTTCCTGCGTAATTCAAGCCTGGATGAGCTTCCGCAGCTCTGGAGCATCCTGAAGGGCGATATGAGTTTCGTCGGGCCGCGTCCGGCTTTGTTCAACCAAGTTGATTTGATCACGCTGCGAACGCAGTATGGCGTTCACCAGCTTGTCCCCGGATTGACCGGTTGGGCGCAAGTTTCCGGGCGCGATGAACTACCCATTCCGCAGAAGGTCGAACGGGATTTCGAGTACCTGAAGCGAAGGTCCTTCGGGTTCGACCTCTACATTCTTTGGCTGACCGCGATCAAAGTGTTGCGGCGAGAGGGGGTATCACACTAGAGTCGCGCGACCTCGGGGCGGTTCGGTTCCGATTTTTGGAGATTGATTTGGCGAAAATAGCGTTGATTACCGGCATTACCGGCCAAGACGGTGCCTACCTTGCCGAATTTCTGCTCTCCAAGGGATATGAAGTGCACGGCGTCAAGCGGCGTGCCTCCTCGTTCAACACCGACCGAATCGATCATCTTTATCAGGATCCCCACGAGCAGGACGTACGGCTCAAGCTGCATTACGGCGACCTGACCGATTCGACCAATCTCATCCGTATCGTGCAGGAGGTTCAGCCGGACGAGATCTACAACTTGGCCGCGCAAAGCCACGTTGGCGTGTCGTTCGAAACGCCGGAATATACAGCTAACGCGGATGCAATCGGCACGCTTCGGATGCTGGAATCGATCCGCATGCTGGGCCTCGAGTCCAAGACGCGTTTCTACCAGGCGTCCACTTCCGAGATGTTCGGCAAGGTGCAGGAGATTCCGCAGCGGGAGACCACGCCGTTCTATCCGCGCTCCCCGTACGGAGCCGCGAAGGTCTATGCCTACTGGATCACCGTCAATTATAGAGAGGCCTATGGCATGTACGCCTGTAACGGCATCCTGTTCAATCACGAGTCTCCGCTGCGCGGAGAGACATTCGTGTCGCGCAAGATTACCCGGGCGCTGACTCGAATCCACGTCGGCCTGCAGCAGACCCTGCACCTGGGCAATCTCGATTCCCGGCGCGATTGGGGGCATGCGCGCGACTATGTCCAGGCGCAGTGGCTGATGCTGCAGCAGTTCGAGGCGGAGGACTTTGTCATCGCGACCGGCAAGCAGTACTCGGTGCGGGACTTCGTGGTCGCCGCGGCGTCGCATCTAGGCATGAAGATCGACTGGACGGGGGACGGCGTGGACGAGGTGGGTATCGACGCCGCCAGCGGCCGAAAGCTGGTCCGGGTGGATCCGCGATATTTCCGGCCGACCGAGGTCGAGACGTTGCTCGGGGATCCCAGCAAGGCGCGGGACAAGCTTGGCTGGACTGCGCAGACCGATTTCGGCGAGCTGGTGGCCGAGATGGTGGCGGCAGATCTCGAGACCGCAAAACGCGATGCCATGGTCGCCAAGGAGGGCTATAAGGTGTACAGCCATCATGAGTGACGGAGAGCCGATCGCACGTGATTCACGGATCTTCGTGGCGGGCCACCGGGGCCTCGTCGGCTCGGCAGTCGTGCGCGCCCTGGCGGCCCAGGGCTATGGCAATCTGTTGTTGAGAACCCACGCGGAGCTCGACCTCACCGATCAAGGACAGGTGCGCCGTTTCTTCCAGGAGACGCGTCCCGCGGCGGTCATCATGGCAGCCGCGCGGGTCGGAGGAATACACGCGAATGATTCTCGTCCCGCTGAGTTCATCCGTGACAATCTCTTAATTCAGGACAATGTCATCGACTCGGCGTATCGGTCGGGGGTCGGCAAATTCGTGTTCTTGGGATCGAGCTGCATCTATCCGAAATTGGCGCCGCAGCCGATCCGGGAGGATTACCTGTTGACCGGCGCCCTCGAGCCCACCAACGAGTGGTACGCCATCGCCAAGATCGCCGGTGTGAAGATGTGTCAAGCATTCCGGCGGCAGTACGGTTTCAAGGCGATTTCGTTGATGCCCACGAATCTGTACGGCCCCGGGGACAATTTCGACCTGCAGAATTCACACGTGCTGCCCGCGCTCATTCGCAAGATTCACGAGGCGAAAATGCTCGGGAACGCCGACGTGATCGTCTGGGGCACCGGCACGCCGCGGCGCGAATTTCTGCACGTGGATGACCTGGCGGACGCCGTTTTGCATCTGTTACAGACCTACGATGATGAGCCCATCGTCAACATCGGTTGGGGCGAGGACGTGACCATCCGGGAGCTCGCGGAGGTCATCGTGTCGGTGATTGACTACAAAGGCCGTTTGAGTTTCGATACTTCAAAACCCGACGGAACGCCGCGTAAACTTTTGGATGTCGAGAGGCTCCGCACGCTCGGTTGGCAGCCCAAGATCCCGCTGCGGTCCGGTATCGAACAGACCTACAGATGGTTTCGAGAGAATTCTTTCGACGCTCGTCTCTAGAGCGTAATCAGGTCCGCGGGTCAACCGGACCAGCTGTGCCGCGTTACTCCCTGCGGATGGTTAATTACTGCAAAAGCGATCTATCCACGCGTATTTTCTGTAAACTGGTGCGAAGGGAGATCAGCCCCTCGCTCCATATAAAAGGCTAGCGGCAACTAAAGCGAGGCAAAAGGGGAGGGTGTGTCATGGAGGCTCGCGTTGGGATCGAAAAACGTGGTACGCACTGAGAACTTTCTGAGGCGAGCCGTTGAGCTGCCGCGCTCCACGAAGCGCCTGATTTCGGTTTGCGCGGACACCATCACCATGCCGCTTGCGCTCTGGTCGGCCCTGAGTCTGAAGGCCGGGCGGCCGGCGTTGAATCCTGCTGATTGGCCGGCCTACCTTGCCGTCGTGATCATCAGCCTCCCTATCTTCGTACGCTTCGGCCTGTACCGAGCCGTGATCCGCTTTCTCGGCCACAAAGCGGTTTTCGCAGTGGCGCTGGCTGTCGCGGTGAGCGGGGTATTGCTGTCGATATTGGGCTCGACGCTCAAGATTCCGGGGCTCTCGATCAGCGTGGTGGTCATTTATTCCTGTCTCGCCCTGCTGTACGTGGCGGGCTCGCGATTCGTGGTGCGATTCTACCTGCTCACGCGCTACATCCAGCCGACCGAGGCGCGGGTGGCCATCTACGGGGCGGGCGATGCCGGAGCCAGGTTGTCTTCGGTGCTGTCGACGACCCGTGCGTTCGATCCGATCGTGTTCATCGACGACAATCGCAGTCTGCACGGCCGCATGGTCAACGGCATCAGGGTTTACCCGCCGCACGAATTACCCGATCTGATCAAACACCGCCAGATCGACCGCGTGCTGCTTGCCCTGCCGTCCCTCACGCGCCGGCGCCGGCGGGAGATCCTGAGCTCGCTCGAGCCCTTGAGCGTCCACGTGCAGACCGTACCGGAGTTCGAACAGCTGGTGACCGGAAAGGCGAACGTGGAGGACATTCGCGAGGTCGACGTTTGCGACCTCCTGGGCCGCGATTCGGTGCCGCCAAAGGCGGGCCTGTTCGAGGCGTGCATCCGCGACAAGGTGGTCATGGTGACCGGCGCCGGCGGCTCGATCGGATCGGAGCTTTGCCGCCAGATCATCGGCCTCGGCCCGAAGCGCCTGGTGCTGTTCGAGATGTCCGAGCTCGCGCTCTACAACATCGAGCGGGAACTGCGC
>Ga0182030_10002264_pt1 | contig 40753 bp, 40 predicted proteins | sample 812S3MmetaG_FD_121299 | JGI IMG/M metagenome (GOLD analysis project Ga0182030, IMG submission 121299) | Permafrost microbial communities from Stordalen Mire, Sweden - 812S3M metaG (Illumina Assembly) | ecosystem: Environmental > Terrestrial > Soil > Wetlands > Permafrost | place: Sweden...
CAGGTGGTATCAGCTAGAAAACAAACCCTAGAAACAAAAGCAGGGCTCCTGTCAAGCCCTTGCTACCTCTGTTATGATATTTGGCCTCTTAAAAAAGTTCCACAATTTATCTGGCGGAGAGGGAGGGATTCGAACCCTCGCAGGTTGTTTCGCAATGCTTACCGAGCTATTACTAGCACCCTCTACCGAGTCCGCAACTCGGCCCCTTAAGCCACTTGGGTACTTCTCCATTTTCAATTTGGTGTCACTAAAAAGGTCACACCAACCTTACCAGGAGGCAGGTGTCGATAAGACTTCTACCCCTTTTCAGGAGAGCTGGCGTTAACCCGCGCTCCTGATAAGATTGCTGTGACCTTATTGCTTATCGAGATGACGACGCCAGTCGTTTTTATGAAAGTCCCGGACGTCTGAAACGTCGCCTGCCACCAATATAGCCCTACAGGTCAAGCGGATCAAGCCATCTAATGCTGTATTATTTAGTACATAAAAGCATAAGCGCTGTCAACTACCGAACTTGGATGAACGTCCAGAACTTGCTAGCCCCTTAGCTATTGCCGGATTGCTTAAAGCTTTCATAAAGCTCATCAAGCGCTTCGGAATCTGTTGATGCTAGTCGGCGATAAGTGGCTTTCATATACTCGAGCATCTCTTTGGCGAACTCCCTGTTGGCATTTTCAGGGTGAAAGGCGCGTAAATAGTTCAACATGCCGTCGATATCTTTTTCGGTAATTTCGTAGCCGCTCATATAGTCCTCAGTATACATCGCTGTGATGCCTCGGTCAGCTTAAAAATCTATCAATCTCTACAAATCGCGCCATCTGCCAGGCCAACCGCACTGACTCGATCCGGCGCATAACCTCGCGGCTGTTGTTCTGGGAGAGGATATTGAGGGAGCCTTCGTACAAGATACTTCTATCAAGTATGGCTAGTTTCCTGTGATGGCTGTCGGTGTATACAACCTGCACGCCGATGCGTTGTAATGATGCTAATGAGTCGAGGGCATCCTCACGAGCATACTTTTCTTCATGCTCTTGCGGGTTCCGCGTGTTGATGACCACCCTGACCTTACGCTCTTTGAGCTTTTTCAACGCCGGCATCAGCTGGGATATCCGCCGGTGGGTGATAAACGGGCTTTCAATGATGACTTCGCCGCCGCATTTATCCAGGTCCTTGATGAAAGTGCCGTAAAAGGTGTCTTCATTGAGCAGACTGGAGTTTAAAATTTCGCTTGGCGAAGACTGACGATTGAGTATACTAAACATTGCCAGCCCCCTCATCTCCAACACCTAATTCCTCAAGTCGCTGGCTCATTAACACTAATTCAGCCCATAGGGTTTTCCAATGCAGGGCCCGCAGGGTCCCCTAACTGGATTCGAACCGAACTGAATAGTCGCCTGATTTTTAGGCTCGCCTTACTTTAGCTTACCCCTGTTATTTGTCAAGTTTTTGCGTATATTTTATGTGCGATATGTGATACAATAAGACTATGAATAGCAGGAAAGTTATTAATGTAGATGAAAATAGCCAAGAGTTCCGGCTTGAGCTGGAACGACGCATTAAACTTGCTAAAAATCCTAAAAACCGCATACCGCTCAGCCAGGCCAAGAAAGATATTCTAAAGAAATATCAGGAACTTGCTGGTGCAAAAGTATAGCGTCAATCTTACAGAAGATGCCGAGAACGACATAGCCGAGCTAATGGCATTTTATGAAGAGCTAGTGGATACTGAATCGGCGGCGAAATTTTTTGATGAAGCTATGGAAACCGTAGCGAACTTGGAAAACTTGCCACGAGCCAATGCCGTATTCAAAGACGATCCGGATGTGCGCAAAGTTCAGATGGAAAATCACAAAGTTGCGATAGTTTATCTTGTGGATGACGATCGTTTTGAAGTGATTGCAGTACGTGCCTATCATCAGATGCAAAACCCTGCCCAATATCAAGAATCGGTACGTGAACGTATACGTAAACTGCACGAAAAGGCGTAACTAGTAATCTACAGGATATACTGTAGGCATGGGAAAAATACTGGCAATTGGTGACATCCACACAAAGATCTGGATTATCGAAAAAGTTTCTAAAGTCATCAACGACTACGATAAGGTTATTTTCTGTGGTGATTATGCAGACGACTTTAGCGCTAGTCCGCAATATACCCTAAATACCTGGAATACTCTAAAAGATCTGCAGACTAAAAACCAAGGCAAGGTTGAGCTCGTTACAGGTAATCACGACTACATATATGTCAACGATACGCCTTCATTGCAATCTGGCTACAATCCTATGACACAAGTTTTAATCGATGCCCCAGAAAATAAAAATCTGAAAGTGTGGCTTACTGACTTGCCTGTTATTGTAGAAATTGACGGTGTTGCTTATTCTCATGCGGGAATAGCTAATGAGTGGTCTGGCGTAGAAGATGTAGGTGGTCTATGGAACGACATGAGCCCTATCTGGGCAAGACCTGGGGGCAGTATTACATACAAGGATACGCCTCAAGTATTTGGGCATACTCCTAGTGAGACTTGTTATGAAATTGAACACGGAGTGTGGTGTATCGATACATTCTCTACGATGCCGGATGGCAGCACTTTTGGCGACGGATCGGTGCTGCAAGTTATTGATGGCGAGAAATTCTCTAAACTGTATCTGGAATAATTAAGCGCATAGAGAGGTTAAAAGTGTATGAAGCCAAGAGTATCAAAAGCCCGAGCAGAAAAAGCAACCAAACCGTTAAAACGTGGAGATATCGCGCTCTTAAAAGGTAATCCCAAGAGGGTTCAGCAACTTGCTGAGTTTACGGATAAAAATCGGACCGTCATGGATGAATACTATGAAGTTACCGAACTTTTTCAAGCTGGGCAAGTTTCTTTGACGAAAACTAAACAGTCCCTGAGGCAACTTATCAAAATTGACAAGCAGTTCCTTGATTCATATTTGTACCTTGCTCAGATCGAATATGATGCAGAAAATTACGAAGACTATTCACGTTTAGTGTGGGAGGCATATCTCAAGGCGGTGCAAATGGTCGCAAATATGGACGGGGATTATCCAAAAAGTTTACCGTGGGGGTGGCTTGAAAACAGGCATATCGTACGGGCACTATGTAATTTTGCCTTACTGCAATGGGAACAGGATCATATTAGGCTATCCCTAGAGATTTACCGGAAGTTACTTGCTTCCAACCTTAACGATAATATAGGCGCGCGGTATAGTATTTTGGCAATTCGGCTTGGTTATGGTTCTGACTACGAAGCGTTATTTTTGCCCGACTCAGGACCAATAATTGGGCTGGATGCTAAGAAAATGGACGCCTGGTTTGATGCAAATGCTTCAAAGTTTTCTAATGAGTTTGTTGATTTTCTCGAAAACACAAAACAATACGAATAACCGAAGTACTTTTGGCAAATAAAATCCAAGACAAGGACAGGTCACGGAACCCGGTCGGCTTCAATGCTGCTTGGTTGCTGTAGGGCTTATTGGTCGTTTCTCGAACCAGATAACAGAGACAAACAAGTATACTGAGACTTTTTTCCTAGTTCCAACAACCGCATAACATAATTCTACTTTAAGGAAACTGGACTCGAACCAATTAACAGATAAGAGGCAGTATGACAAAAATAAGAAAACCAGATCTAGGAACCTGGTCTACCTCTGTTGGTGCTTGGTCTGGCTCCGGGGACTGGATTCGAACCAGCGACCTGGGGATTAACAGTCCCTCGCTCTACCGCTGAGCTACCCCGGAATAACACATGTGGATTATAGCTAACTAAACTATCTCAGGCAATGTTGTACAGTTTTTAAGAGATCCTGTAACCACTACTAATTTTACGTTGCTCGTCTCTTTTCTTGATCACTAGTCTTTTATCGTATAACTTCTTACCCTTTCCAACTGATATTCTCAGTTTAATAAACTTGCGATTGGATAGAATTTCAAGCGGAACTATAGTCCTTCCTTGTTGTTTGGCTTGTACCAAGCTGTCGATTTCTTTTCTCTTGGCTAATAATTTGCGGGCACGAGTTTTATCTGTTTCGGTAATAAGGATTCCTTTTCCTCCGGCTATCATTGAATTAACTAACCAAAGTTCGTCATTTTTAACGGTGACATAGGCGCCTCTGAGTTGGCCCTGCCCCATTCGCAGCGCTTTTGTCTCAGCGCCTGTCAGTTGCAGGCCAACAACGATAGAATCATCGAGCTCGTAATCAAATTTTGCCCGGCGGTTGACAATTCGTTTAACTGGTGAAGTTTTCTTCTTGGCCATCACAGAAATAAGTATGACTCAAAACCCCTCCGGTGGCTAGATTAAAGGATAACTACTTACATGTGTTGGCGGTATAGATAGCCTGTTTGGCGACGTTCCAAAGGCTTGGATCATGAAGTGTGACCATCCGGTAGTACCAGTATTCGGATCCCCACAAGTATATCGTTTTCATACCGGTTGCTTCACCGTATTGGATGCGTGCTTTTAGGATAGAGGCATTCATTGATTTGTTTTGCTCGGCGAGAGTAGTGTTGGGGATCGTTTGACCGTGCGGCGGCCAGGCCTCAGACTGCAGCTCATCGATTATCATGTCTTTATGAAGGAAGATTTTTTGTACGCCGGCCAGGAAAGCATAAAACCAAGCCGGGATTGGATATTCAAAGTAGCGGTGGGTGTGCGTGTCCCAAACCCGTTTATAGATTGAAATACCGAACTCACTCGGTTGCGGTTGGCCGATCGGGAAACCAAGCGCATTATTGCTGCGGCCGATGATTATCGGATGGGTAGGGTCAGCTGTCGTGACTAAGTTGTACTCGGTAATTAGTCTTGTCCGGCTGAAGTCTGTGCATTGCCCGAAGCCCTTAAGAAAGTACTCATTTTCCAGCTGATAATTTTCTAGACTGGGTGAGTTTTTATAGCGGTTGACGACAGTTTCAATAAATGAATAGAGTTGAGGTTCCCAGACACTAGCCGGTTCGTTGGTCGCCCAAGACGGCGCGTGGCATTCCGGCCAACGCGGCTGACGCAGGCCGAGAGTTAAGGTAACTTTGGCATGGGCTGCTTGAGCCAGCTGGAATTCGCTGTCAAGCTCAGAAAAGTTGAAATTATTAGGTGATGTCTCGATATCATTCCAGTAGCTTGTTAAACGGAGCTGTTTGACCCCTAGGCCATTTAATAAAGCGCTGAGTGTGGTGTTGGGGTTGAGGCCTAGGCTCTGGGCGTAATCCGGAATAAATGTGACACCTAGATCAAGCGGCTGACTAGACTCGCTGGCGATATACCAGCGGGCGATACCATACATAGTTCCCAAACATAAGCCGATGAATACGATCAAAATAACAATAATTTTATGCCAGATGTTTCTTTGCCAATAGTAGCGGTAACTTTGCCAAATGGTGCTGGGCAAATGATGCAAGCGCTTAAGCAGGATTTTTTTGCAAGATAGTAATTGGTTCAACATAAAGTTAGACTAATTTTATGCCCAAAAAACAATTAAGCCTAAGCTTAGTTATACCAGCTTACAACGAAGAGCGCTATTTAGAGACCTGTCTCAAAGCTATTGAAGCTCAGACGGTAAAACCGCTGGAAGTACTGGTGGTTAATAATAATTCAACTGATAAGACTGCCGAGGTTGCCGCTGGGTTTAACCGAGTCCGAGTTATAAATGAAACTCGCCAAGGTATCGTCTTTGCTCGCAACGCCGGTTTTGATAATGCCCAAGGCGACGTTATCGGTCGGATTGACGCCGATACGATTTTGCCGGAGAACTGGGTTGAGAAAATTCTAGATTTTTACTCGAAAGAGGACAACTTAAACAGTGCTTGCACCGGCTACGCCTATTTTTATAATCTCCATATGCCCAACTTCAGCGGACGGTTTGGCGAGCAGATCGCCATTCGTTTTAACTGGCTGCTGCTGGGTCACTATATTTTGTATGGGTCAAATATGGCCATGCCAAAGACGATCTGGCAGAAAATAAAGTCATCCACTTGTAGCCGGACCGACATTCATGAAGATATGGATTTGGCAGTTCATGCTCATCGGGGCGGGTTCAAAATAGTATATCTGCCCCACCTAAAAGTGGGCGTCATGGCCAGGCGAATTAGTGGACCTGACCGAGCTCAGCAGTGGCCGTTCTTGATGCTGTGGCCACAGACCTTGAGAGTTCATAAACTTTGGTCATGGATAATTTGTTGGGCGACGGCAGTTTTGCTGTACGTTTGCTCGCCAATAATGCTGTTGATAGAAAAACGCACAAAAGCTAATTAACCATACGGTCTAAGCGGCTTTTCGTGAAGTCTCGTAAGTGACGGCTTGGAATGTCTGCTCCGAGTGAGTCAGGCTGAAACGGGTTGGGTCGGATATCTGGTATGGCTCGCCGTCAAATTGCGCATACAGTTCTCTGTCTTCAGGCGGATGAACAGTAAAGTCTAACCGCCATGGCGGCGAACTTGGGTCAGTTAATATATGGTCTCCGCTCATTGTGCCCGTAGCCAGTCGCACCGCGCTAAGGCCGACAGTAGTAACGGTTTTTTTGGGAATTTCGACCTGAAATAGTTCTGACTTAGCTAATTTAATTTTTGGGAACCTCATTAATCCACCAGCCATTTCCTCGGCGTTGGAAATTAATACTTCAAATGACTGCCGAGTCAAGTGGTCTTCTTCTACGTCGAACAAAGGGCTGGTCGCGATACCGCCGATAGCAGCTGCAGCATCGTTTAACTTGCTGGTATATTTATTCTTCGAGAGGAAATTGTAGCGATACTTATCTTCCCCCAGATTTTTTACGACCATGCCTGTAAGTCCGACACCGACGCTAAAGGCGGCACGGATTGTAAATGGGCCGTACTCGTTCTCGGGATCAACTTCGCATGCAACCGGACGGACAGGAACTAAAAGACCCTCTCTCATAACTCGTAAAAAATTACCGGGGTGGTTAGCGCCCGTCAGCAATTTTGACATAACACTGACCTTACCACCTCTTGCCGGCAGAATTGGAGTTTGGCGCAAATCCTCATCCAGTCCATCCAGAGCCAGCGCGTTAACTGCGATATTTACTGTTTTATCACCACCGGCGGCGATAATCAGATCTCCTGCTTCCAGCTCGCTGGCCAGCACTTCTTCGTTTCTTTTGCTCGGTAAATTACATTTTTGAGTTTTTATGATTTTAACTTTTTTCGGGTCGTATTCCTCCAATATAAGCGATAAAAAACGAGTCATTCGGTCGGAGTGCGAACTACCCGGATTGAGCAGGAAAGCTATCCTGTCAAACTCGAGCGTTGGCTGCTCGGAGGGTCGATACGGCAATTTCTCGTGATTCATGGCCATATTTAATAATCAATTCCCTTATTTGCCAAATATTTATTATCAAAGTGATGCTTTATCTTTTTCATATCGGTGACGATGTCCGCGAGCGGCAATAACTGTCGCGGAAAGTCTCGACCGGTTAGGCAGAGACTTGTTTTGGGGGTGCGCTTATCAATTAGCTGCCGCAACTTGGTCGAACTGAGCAATCCGTCGTGAACGGCGTTATTAATCTCATCGCAAATAACTAGATCAAATTTACCACTGGTGGCTGCTAACAAAGCTTGATCATAGGTTTCTTGAGCGGCTCGTTTATGCTGGGCTTCGCTGACCAATTTAGCACTCAGTTCGCCGGCTTTATAAAAACCTTTGCCGCCTTTATAAAAATACAGTTGGTCTTTATATAGCGGTTGAATGTCGCGCAGAAAAATATGCTCAGATACACCCCAGTCTTTAATGAACTGGATGAAAGCAACTTTGTTGCGGTTGCCCAGAGCGCGAACTAAAAGTCCCAGACCAGCACTGGTTTTACCCTTGCCTTCGCCGGTATAAACAACTACCACTGACTCGCGACTTTTATAATTTTCAAATGTCACAGAATTATTGTACCTTAGTGATTTAGGCGGTTTCTTCGTCTCTGTAGCCATCAAGGGCGGCATTACCGAGTCGTCCGAATAATATGACCCACCTCAGTCGCAGCTGCTCCATTTTTAGTTTTTTGGTTTCAGCATCGACGTCGTGACTTTTGGCATAAACAGAGCTTTTTAACTCGGGGTAGCGGTTAACAATTGCTATCATTCTCGGGTTGGCAATAATGAGTTTTTCTGTCTCTTGGTCAAAACCGGCCCTAACTATATCATCGCGGCCCCGAGTAATTGTTCGCCAGGACTTAAATAAATCTCTTGGGCTACCGGCCTGAATAGTTGTTTCCAGCATGTCACTTTCGGCTGATCGCATAATGTCTAGAACTCTGATCGCCGAGAGTTCATTTCTCTCTGCAATATCAGTAAAGCTTGATAATGCCTCCGAGCTTTCTTGCAAATAATTTTCGTGTTCTAATTCTACACGGGGTTCACTGGCCATGACCTCTCCCATTTACATGGTACGATTATACCATATATAGCGCCGATGAGATTTCAATTGACACTAAATAAGCTTGATTTCTTTAAGAGCAGCATCGATTTTCGGTCGGTCAAAACCGAGAATTATGGTGCCGTTAACATCGATGACCGGAATGGCTGATTGGCCTGATTTTGTTTGGGCCTCTTTGGCGAGCTCTATATCGCTGTCAATATCTTTATAGGAATATTTAACACCGAGTTTATCGAGGTAATCCTTAGCGGCGTGACAAAAAGCGCACCAAGAAGCTCCGTAAATTATCACATTTGAATTATCCATATGCTAATTATAGCATCTATCGGTGTTAAGTTATTACTCGCCCTTGTGATAACAGATAAGAATTGCTACAATTAAGGTAATGGAAAATAGCAAAGAACCAGGGCCGGTGAACAGGAAAAGGAAAACTGAACAATCTGACACCAAACAACAACGTCAACTTTTTCTAGCCTCAGCCCTATCGATGAGCTGGCAGCTGGCCATAGTAGTATTAGTGCCAATTATCGGTGGCTATGAGCTGGATCAGCATTTGAAAACCACACCACTGTTAACGATTATCGGCTTTGTCGTAGCGATGGCTGGAACTTATGGTATACTCCGTACCGTCTTGCGTGAATTTAATACAACCCCCAATAAGCCGAAGGCAGATAAACAATAATGCTAGGTGGGTTGACTGAATCTATTGCCAGCTCGGGCCCGGTTGTCCATATTACGGCTCTGCCGCTGTTTAAGATTCACGGTATCGTTATAACCAACTCGATGTTCTACGGCTGGATCTGTGCTTTAATAATTACTGTATTTTTGATAATTATCGCCCACAAAGTGACCATTAAACCCAGGGGCGGAATTGTTGGCGTAGTTGAGGCTGGCGTCGATTTTATCGCCAATCTAGTAGAATCAAGTTTTGACGACCCAAAACGGGGGCGCAAATACGTACCATACTTCGTCACTTTATTCTTCTTCATAGTCCTCAATAATTGGCTAGGTCTGGTGCCGGGCGTCGGAACCTCTGTGACCCTTCATGGGAACCCCTTGCTCAGACCGTTTACTGGTGATCTAAATGCCACACTAGCCGCGGGCGTGGTAACGATGGGGGTGGTTTATGTGTCATCGGTTCGTGAAGCCGGCATAAAAAGGTATCTCAAGCACTTCTTCATCGGCAGCCCGCTCAATCCGTTATATCTATTGCTGGGGATTATTGAGATATTTACTGATGCCACCCGGGTTATCAGCTTATCAATCCGACTATTTTTAAATGTTACGATTGGCGAAATCGTCATCGCCGTATTTGCCTACCTTGGCGGTTTTTTGGCGCCGCTAACGGCTACCCCGTTCTATCTTTTGGAATTGTTCGTTGGAGCCTTACAGGCTTATATTTTCGTTATTTTGAGTACCATGTATCTGGCGATTGCCATTAACCATGCGGTCAGTGAGGGCGACTTGACCGATGGTGCTATTCCTGAAACAATGAGTTTAGCACCAGAGAAGGCATGATGGGTATTGCTGGAAGTGGTCAAAATTAGATTATTAATTAAAAGGAGTTGATTAGAAAATATGATTTACCTGGCACAAGCAATCGACACCGCCATAATCGGCAAGGGTCTGATGATTGGTGGTGGTTTTATCGGTCCCGGTATTGGTATCGGTATAATCGGCGGTAATTACATGCAAGCAGTCGGTCGCAACCCGGAAGCTTCTAAGTTTCTTGGCCAAGCACTGGTATTTATTGCCATCATTGAGCTGTTTGCTCTACTTGCCTTCGCTTCAATATTCATCGTTAAGTAAAGGATACGTAAATAATAAACGGCATGTTTTTACTACCAGTCCGGTTTTTTGGTGATTCGTCAAACGGTATTGGCGCACTTGGCATCAATGCCGGTGATTTTGCTATTCAGCTGGTTAGTTTTATCCTGGTCTTTCTGGTCTTAAGGCAATGGGCCTTTAAACCGATCGTCAAAGTTTTGCGGGATCGCCGCAAACTAATTGACGAAGGTGTTAAATTAGGTCTCGACATGGAAAAAGAAAAAGCTGAACTAGATAAAAACGTCAGCGATAAATTGCACCAGGCGCGGTCACAGGCCGATCAGATTGTTGTCTCGGCCGAACAGCAGGCCCGCCAAGTCGTCCAGGCAACCCAGGCAACCGCTAAAGCAAAAGCCGATTCGATTATTCTGGCAGCTAACGAACGGATAAAAGTTGACACCGCTAAAGCCCGTATCCGGCTCGAGAAAGACCTGGTCGGTTTGATTTCTGAAGCTACTGAAGCAATTATCGGTGAAAAAGTCGATGAGAAGAAAGATGCCGCCTTGATCAGGAAAGCTTTGAAAGGTCAGGATTAATCATGAAGCCTTCGCGTCATAAAATTGCCCGCTATATCAGCAGCCAGAGTTTAGACGGAAAAATATCAAAAAAACAGATCAAAGAATTTGCGGCTTATTTAATTGATAACGGAAGGACGAACGAGCTGACGTCGATACTCAGGGACGTCGATGAAATCTGGGCCGAGCACGGCGTGATTGAAGTCCAAACCTACTCTGCCCATAAACTGAGTTCCGAGCTAAGGTCTGAAATAAAGCGAATTATCAAAAAGTATTATCCCCACGCTAAACGAATTGAAATTTACGAACAAGCTGAACCGTCGCTGATTGGCGGCGTCAGGTTGGAATTTGCCAACCAGCAGCTTGATTTGAGTATTAAATCGGAACTGGAAATATTTAAACAAGCAGCGATGGCTGGTCAGGATCAAACATGAGCGATTTAACCATTGAAGAATTATCAGACGACATTAAGGCAGCTATCGAACAGCTCAGAAAACGGCCGGATGCAGAAAATATCGGAATCGTCACTCGCGTTGGCGACGGGATAGCTTGGGTCTACGGATTATCGGCCTGCGGTTTTAGCGAGATGATTGAAATTGACGGCATCAGTGGTAAGAAAATCACAGCCTTTGCTTTTAATTTAGGCCAAGACGAAATCGGGGCGGTAATTTTAGGTGAAGATACCGACATTACAGCTGGCGCAAAAGCCAGATTGTCGGGTAAAGTCCTAGAAGTGCCTGTTGGACCGGAATTGATCGGTCGGGTTATTGATCCGCTGGGTAATCCGCTGGATGGCGGCGGCGCCATCAAAACTGTCGTTACGGCTAGGATTGAACAAACCGCACCAGGGGTGCTGGATCGCCGCAGCGTCAATGAACCGCTGATGACCGGCATTGCGGCGATTGACGCCATGGTACCGATTGGTCGCGGTCAGCGCGAGTTGATTATCGGTGATCGCCAGACCGGCAAGACGGCCGTCGTCGTTGACACGATGATTAATCAGAAACGGCAAAACACTGGAGTTATAAATATTTATGTGGCGGTTGGTCAAAAGTTAAGTAAGGTTGCCCGTTTGGTTGAAAGACTAAAACGAGAAGGCGTGATGGAGCAGACGATAATTGTCGCTACCAGCCCGGCCGACCCGGCTGCCCTGCTTTACCTGGCGCCTTATGCAGGATGTACAATCGGCGAATTCTTCCGCGACAAAAGCCAGCACGCATTGATTATTTATGATGACCTGTCCAAGCATGCTGTTGCCTACCGCCAGATGAGTTTGCTGCTACGCCGCCCACCCGGCCGTGAAGCATATCCAGGAGACGTATTCTATCTGCACTCGCGCTTGCTCGAACGGGCCGCTAAATTGAATGATCAGCTTGGCGGTGGCAGCTTAACGGCCCTGCCGATTATCGAAACCCAAGCCGGCGATATTAGCGCTTATATCCCGACTAATGTTATTTCAATTACTGATGGTCAGATATTTATGGAGACCAGCTTGTTTTATCAAGGTATTCGCCCTGCCATATCGGTAGGATTATCGGTATCGCGAGTTGGCGGAGCCGCTCAGACAGCAGCAGTCAAAAGTGTCGCCAAGTCACTGCGCATTGATCTAGCTCAATTCAGAGAGTTGGCAGCGTTTTCGCAATTTTCAACTGACCTGGACGTCGAAACTAGACACCGGATTGAGCGCGGACAGCGTTTAACCGAGCTGCTCAAACAGCCTCAGTACAGCCCTATGCCTATCTGGCAAATGTATGCTGCTCTACTCGGAGCTACTGAAGGTGCTTTTGATAAAGTTCCAATTGAGAAAATCAAAGCCACCCAGGAAAGTTTGTTCCGGGAGTTGGAACAGACCCACAAAAAATTGATTGATGAAGTCAATACCGGTGCTGAGCCTAAAAGCGAGACTAAAGCGGCGCTATTGCGGGTTGCGAAAAGCGTTGCCAAAACATATGCTGTCGTCGAGGATGAAAATGAGCCGATTAAAGCGGTCAATCTTGAGACGGAGGCGGATAGTGCCTAATATTACGACGATCCGCCGTCGAATCGGTTCAGTTAGAAACACTAAGCAGATAACCAAAGCCATGGAGCTGGTATCGGCCTCTAAAATGAGACGAGCCCAGGAACGCGCATTACGTAGCCGCGGCTATAGCGATCTGGCCTACAGTTTGCTGGCGCGCCTCAGCTCGCTTAAAGAAGTTGAAACTGACCCTTTGTTCAAACAGCGAATGGTCAAAGACCGCCTGTACGTAGTTATGACCAGCAACAGCGGACTAGCGGGAGCCTATAACTACAACGTCCTTAAACAATTGACCCTAGCCGCCCAAGCCGACCAACTAGCTGGCGTCAAAACAAAGGTGATTATGATAGGTAAGCAGGGGGCGAACTTTATCCGCCGGCTGCAGAATATTAATTTGCTGGCAGTTTATCCGGCATTCGGCGATAACCCGACAGCTAATCATCTTCGGCCAATCCTGACGACCGTAATTGATCAATACTGGAACAAAAAAACAGACGAGGTTAATATTATTTACACAAAATTTATTAGCAACTTAACCCAGAAAGTTGAGCAGCTCAGCATATTACCCGCTAAAGCTTCTGAAGATCTTGACAAGCCTGCTTATAAGTATTCGTTTACAAATTTTGAACCCTCAGTTGAGGTAGTGATTGATAGTGTGGCAACGCGCCTGATTGACGCCCAGATCTGGCAGGCAACACTTGAGAGTATGGCCAGCGAACATTCGATGAGGATGCTGGCGATGAAAAATGCCTCCGACAACGCTACTGAACTGATTGATGATTTGACCCTGGAATTTAATACAGCCCGACAAGCTAGCATCACTCAGGAGCTGGCTGAGATCAGCGGTGGCGTTGAAGCATTAGCAAGTAATTAAAGGAGACAACCGTATGGCAACAACAAAAACTGAGGGGAAAACCGGAAGAGTCAGCCAAGTAGTTGGAGTTGTGGTTGATGTTGACTTTCCGGCTGACCACTTGCCGCCCATCTATAATGCGTTGAAAGTAACAATCGATGATCGTGAGCTTGTCATGGAAGTCGAGCAGCACTTGAGTGAATCCAGCGTCCGGGCGGTAGCACTTCAATCAACCGATGGCTTGCAACGCGGGACTAAGGTTGTCGACAGCGGCAGCGCAATCAGCGTACCGGTTGGCGAAGAGACCTTGGGCCGGATGTTTAATGTTATTGGGGAACCTATCGACGGCAAAGGAACCAAGTTTAGTCAGTATTCGCCGATTCATAAATTGCCTCCGCCGCTTGTCGAACAATCCGGCAGTGTTGAAATTCTCGAGACCGGGATCAAGGTTATTGACTTGATCAGCCCCATAACTAAAGGCGGTAAGGTTGGTCTATTCGGCGGTGCCGGTGTTGGCAAGACGGTCCTGATAACCGAACTGATCAATAATATAGCCAAATTTCATAAAGGTTATTCGGTTTTTGCCGGCGTTGGCGAGCGCACTCGTGAAGGAAACGACTTATATTACGAAATGTCCGAGTCAAACGTGCTCGATAAAACATCGCTGGTGTTCGGGCAGATGAATGAGCCGCCCGGTGCTCGTCTAAGAGTTGGCTTATCGGGGCTGACGATTGCCGAGGGATTCCGCGATAACGGTAACGATGTGCTGTTGTTTATTGATAATATATTCCGTTTTACTCAGGCTGGCGCAGAAGTATCTGCCCTGCTTGGTCGTTTGCCCTCAGCTGTCGGTTATCAGCCCAACCTGGCGCAGGAAATGGGCGCCCTGCAGGAAAGGATCACGTCAACCAAACAGGGTTCAATTACATCCGTTCAAGCTGTTTACGTCCCAGCCGACGACTTAACTGATCCGGCACCGGCAACTACTTTCGCCCACCTTGATTCGACTATTGTTTTATCTAGGGCCCTGACTGAACTCGGGCTTTATCCGGCAATCGATCCACTGGATTCTAATTCGACAATTTTAGATCCGGAAATCGTCGGTCAGGAGCATTATGATGTCGCCCGTGAAGTTCAGCGCGTTCTGCAGCGCTATAAAGATCTGCAGGACATTATTGCTATTCTGGGCATGGAAGAACTCTCCGAAGATGATAAACAGACAGTTGCCAGAGCTCGCCGTATTCAACGCTTTTTAACTCAGCCGTTCTCTGTCGCCGAGGTCTTCATTGGTAAACCAGGCAAATATGTGCCGCTGAAGGACACCATTGTCGGCTTTAAGGCCATTCTTGACGGTAAGTATGACGACAAGAACGAAAATGCTTTCTATATGCGCGGGGGTATCAACGAAGTTAAGGACGAGAGCTAGCTATGCTTCACTTTCAGTTGGTAGCAGTTTCGGGTACGAAATTTGACGACGACGTAACTGAGGTCGTGCTGCCGACTATGGACGGGCAGATAGGTATTTTGACCGACCACATGCCCTTAATCTCGGTCGCCACTAACGGTGTGATTTCGGTTAGGCGCGGCCCAAAAGACCCTGATTCAAAAATGGAACATTTCGCAACTAACGGTGGCGTAATTGAAGTTGCCAATAATAGCCTCCGCGTACTTGTCGATGAGGCCGACAATGGTGATGAGATTAACGAGGCAGAAGCAAAAAAGGCTTATGAACTGGCTGAAAAAATGAAAGCAGAAGCCAAAGATCAGGTCAGCCTGGAGCATGCTCAAAGTTTGATCGACCGCCACGCTGTTCGGTTGCAAGTTGCACAGCTGCGCCGGCGTTCACACCGTTAAGGAGTTATATTAAGTTAAAGCTTGCTGGATCAGCATAAAGTGCTATGCTAATGTCATTACACAATAAAAATACGGGAGGACGTATGTTTGGAAAGAAAAAAGTCGCAATGCTTGCGGCTGAGTTATTAGGTACGATGCTATTAGCATTGGCTGTAGTAAGCGTGCGAAGTTCGGGAATCGGGTATTCCTTTTTCGTAGCGCTTGGTGCTGGACTGGCAATGGCAGTTTTGGCCCTGATGATAGGGACAAACTCGGGTGCTCAGTTTAATCCAGCGTTAACAATCGGGCTATGGACGAGCCGCAAGATTAAAACCTTGCCAGCCATACTGTACGTAGTCGTACAGCTGTTCGGCGGTCTGTGTGCCTACTGGTTCTATATTTACATCGTTAAGACTCACTTGCAAAGTACTGCCGGTCACTACACGGCTAGAGTGATGGTTGCAGAAGCAGCCGGTACGTTCGTATTTGCATTCGGCTGGGCCGCCGCCGCTGCCCAAAAATTTCAGGGCTTTAAGTTGGCAGCAACCATCGGTGGCGCATTTGCGCTGGGTATTTTAATTGCATCGCTGGGCTCAAACGGACTAATCAATCCGGCTATTGCCCTAGCCACCCGCTCATGGGGCTGGAGTACATATATTCTCGGTCCGGTTGTCGGTGGTATCGTAGGTGTAAATTTCTACAATATGGTTTTTGCCGGCGGTAGCTGGTCAAGCGTAATGAAGCCGTTTACTGCTAAGAAGAAAAAATAAATATTCTAAAAGTTCAAGGCTATCTTCACCGAATGCCGCCATCAAAAATCGATGGCGGCATTTTCGTATCAACTATATTTTTTGGTTGATCAGATCATCTTCAAACTGAATAATGGAATGAAGATCGGTGCCGTAGCTGTCGGTGCTTGGGAAGTCGAGGCTTTTTATGTGCCGCCAGACAGCTTTTGCTAGTTGGCGGTAGCGTAGAGCTTCAATCTCGCTGAAGTTCAGGTGCAGCTCGGTGATTTTGTTATTATCATCAGGATCGATAAATTCGAGATAGGAGTCGACAACCCTATAAGCGTTAAATGATCTGGAATTTTCAGTCAGAAGTTTATAGAGGTATAGTTGTTGGCGGTATTTATGGAGTCGCTGGGTCGGTTGCCAGCGGGTATAGTTACTGCCGGTTTTGAAATCGACGATCGTTAGGGTTTTTGCCGCCGAGTCGATGATTAGTTTGTCGATCTTACCAGCCAAAATAACTCCGTCAAAAGAAACATTCTCGGTACTGAAATTATACTCGCTGATATTGTTAGAATTTATCGTCGGTCGCCGTTGGATTAAGTAAGCTTCAAGCGCTAAGTAGCCCTTTTGTTGCAAGAGATAGTGGTTGGTTCGGCTAAGCTCTTTTTGTTCAAGCAACCGATCGAACCGTTGCTTGGCTTGACTTAGTGTTGGTAGCCGGTGACTCTGTTTGTTAAATAAGTGTATCCACTGGAGCGTTTCATGCATGACGCTGCCGTAATGAGCCGCCGGGCTGGGACTTTTCGGGAATTTCAAGATAGTGTTTAAAAAGAATCCCCGGGGACCGGACTGGCTAAGGTCGGTAAAATCAATCAGATGAGTAGGGCTCAGTTTGTATTGCTCGAGGCGGTCTTTCAGCATTGCCTTTAGTTTGGTATCGGTTAATGCTGTACGATGTTTTTCCTGCCAATAAGCTGACAATTCAGTCGTCGGTTCTATGGTGGCGTCTTCGACTTGCTCAATTTTAGAAAACGGCTTGGGCAGCATTGGACTGATGTCCGATTCTGACTCATTGAGGTACTTAAGGCGGGTGGTGTCGCGTCCGCTGTAATTGTTTTGATAGTTGACGAGATACAGCTGGTTTTTGGCTCGGGTTATAGCAACAAAAAATAACCGAATTTTTTCATCATCGTTTTCGCTGCTGTAGCGGATGGGTTTCAAATTTTGCGGCAGCGGCAAGTGTGATTGCTGTCCGCGTGAGCGGCTTCCCCACGTCTCATCGTTGCACGAAACGATAAAAACGGCGCTATACTCTTGCCCTTTGGCCTTGTAGGCTGTCATCAGTTGTACGGCCTGAGTAGCTTCGTTATACGGGTTCGTATTAAGTATTTTAAGTTTGGCAGCCCGGTGATCTGTAATAAATTCCAATAAATCCGGCAATAAGTGCGGGCTGTTGTCGCTGTCGTGGAAGTCGCGCAGACGGGATCTTAGCACTATCAGGTTAGATAGCAGCTGCCAAAAAGTCCCTAGCGATTGTGTGGTTTTTTCTCCGAAATAATATTCATAGAATGGAGACTTATATGTCTTATGAGGCGATAGAGTGAGTTTGCTGGTACCGACCAAATAGTCGAGTATTGTCTCCAGTGGCTCGGTTAAAGCCAGACTGCTTAAACGAATGAAAAACTGAGCGATTTCCGATAGTTTGTTATGGCTGACTATAGTTTTTGTCCAGTCGGTTCCGGCTTCGTTGGCCTGCCACGACAACTCCCAAACGGCTGCCGTCGGTATGCCCCAAAAATCGTAACTGAGGATCTCTGGCCATAGTGCGTTGCAAGTTTGTTTGTCGACCGCCTGGATGGACAGGCATAACTCCGACATCCGTACCAACTGGTTAAGAATCGGGTCATCGAGAATGTTCTCACGCTTTTCGTAGCGGACTGGCAATTGGTGAGCGTGCAAGAACGAGACTAATGGCTCGAGGTATTTATGTTGCGGGGCTAAGACAGCTATTTCGTTTAGGGGTGTTGTTTTTGATAAGGTTTTGATTTTCCTAGCCAGCCACTCGAATTGGAAAACATCGCTTTTTGCGTCCAGGCGTTTAATTATAGTGTTGCCCGTTCCGCTGGCGGCAGTCAGATTTTTTTTAACGCCGCTGAACTGATCTACCAATCTATCATTTATCTGACCAGAAACAGTTTGCGCTAAATTCAGAATCGGTTGGGATGAACGGTAATTTTTGGTCAGGGTAATGACTTTAACATCTCGATAGTGGCGATAAAACTGCAGCATGTGCGAGTAATGAGCTCCTTGGAATGCATAAATCGCCTGGTCATCATCACCGACAGCCAGAATATTCGGTCGACCCTCGCTAATCGGATTGTCGGTGAGCAGCTCAACTAGTTTTAGCTGTGAGCCATTCGTGTCCTGGAACTCATCAAGCATTATGTATAAATATTGTTCTTGAATGGAACTTAGCAGGTCCGGGAAAGCCCTCAGTCCGCTAATTGCCCGTAAAATCATATCGTCATAGTCGTATAAATTAAGTTTGTTTAATTCTTCCAGATAAGTCTCGTAAATATCGGCAGCAGCTAACATCTTCTGGTTTGTATGATAGCCATCAAATGCATAATCACCGCCAGAATCCTTTATCAGCCATTTATTCTTCCAGGCTGTAAGTGAATTAGTCTTGCCGGAGATTTCATAGTCTTCAAGCGCTGTCTTAAGGTCTTCGGCCGCCAATTGACCCAGGCTTAGGACCCCGCCGGGAAGTACTGATCTGCCTGTTGGATGTTTCAATTTGGCATCCAGTTGATAGAACCGTGAAGCCGATTGTTTATCGACACGGTTTAATCCCGCAAGAATGGTTTTTGTATAAGTATTTGAGCGGTCAATAAACCTTTGATTGGATTTTATAATTATTCGAATGTCGTTCGGTGTAAGATAGGCCTGCTTAGCGTCGCTGATGAAATTTTTTATATCACCGATATAGTTTTCGGCAAACTTTAACGGATTGGCATAGGACAGCTGTCGGATAATGCGCCGGCAGATAACATCGATTGCCAGGTCGTCAACCGGCCGCGACACCATATTGTCGGAAAAATACTCTGGATAGCGTCTGATCAGATCACTCCCGAAAGCATGATAGGTGCTGATGTTGACATCATAAGCCGCCGAACCGATTCGATTAGTCAGCCGCTGGCGCATGGCGTGGGCGGCAGAGTCACTGAACGTCAAGCAGAGAATATTTTGCGGAAGCGTGTCGGTTACGGTAAGAATATGGGCTACCCGGGTAGTTAAAAGTTGAGTTTTTCCGGTACCGGGACCGGCAATAACCAGCACTGGACCATCGAGAGTGTCAACGGCAGTTTTTTGCTGTTTGTTTAAAATCGTATACGCCTCTTCATACTCCCGGTTCATGGTTCTATTATGGCATGACTAAGCGTTCACGTCTGAAATCTGTCTTATTTATTCATCGAAAAAGTCTGATAATTTAAAAAGAGTTCCGAAGAACTCTTTTTCTCGGTAGTGCCATTGCTGACTCTACCAAATACTATCTTGCGATAGTAACCGCCTCACGGTGGTACTTGGGACTATAGTTCATCGCCTAATCATTGTCAAGGAATTTATAAATAGAGTTTAAAGATTAGCCGCGAACTCCTATAACAAGTCGATATGCATTTTATATGAGTATCTAATTGCGGACATACGTGCCGCTGGAAAGTTTTATACAAAATATCTGATGTGTAAATTTTCTAAGCTGCGAGATATCCTAAACTTGTACGATTAAAAAAGCCTCTCTAGGAGGCTTTGTGCTGGCGCCTATGATTGATTCAGGCTATCTCCACCGAGCACTGAATACATTTAAACGGTTTATGGAATATAGGACAGTGATATATTTCACAAAACGCTAGTGACTATAGTCACATGGTATTTCTGTCATCAGATATATGAGGTGACTACAAGATTGATTTATTGTTGAGTCGAATATGAATTAAAATGTATTTAAATGATATTCTTTGCTATCGGTCTAACGATGTGCGCGGCATTATTAAACGCAGTGTCAATTGTTATCCAGCGGCACGTAGCCGGCGAACCGCCGACAAATGAGCTTTACCGAAAAAAATTTATCCAGCGTTTGATTACAACTCGTTTATGGTTATTTGGTATGATCCTTCAGGTCGTCGCATTTTTATTTCAGGCTATTGCCCTACATAGCGGATCACTGATTTTGGTTGAGCCTCTGTTGACGACAGATTTAATATTTATTATGTTAATTCTACATTATCGGTTTCATATTTCCGCTGGCCCACGGGAGTGGTTCGCTGTGATAGCTATTTGTCTTGGTTTGAGTAGCCTGATATACGTTACTGATCCGAAAAACGGTAATGTCGCCTTGAATAACCTGCACTGGCTGTTAACATCGGTAATAATATTAATAATTATGGGGTTTGGAATCTTTGCTGTCAGGCGGATTAAGGTGCGTCAAATACGGGCAGCTGTATCCGGCGTGGCGAGCGGGTTTAATTTTGCTCTTGTCGCCGGCTTCACCAAGCTGTCGGTCGACTACCTCAAATTTGGCTTTGGCCGGGAGTTTATTAGCTGGCCGGTCTACGCTTTGATAATCTCGGGTATTTTTTCAGTCGTGATGATGCAAAGTACCTACGGGGCCGGCCCGCTTGTGGCGTCGCAGCCGGCTATGGAAATAACTGAGCCGGTAATAAGTATTTTAATCGGGATAATTTTGTTTGGTGATTCAATTAATACCAAGCCTTTACCGGTTGCCTTGGAATTTATTAGCGGAGCCGTTGCCGCCACTGGTATCATTTTGCTGGCCGGCTCAAAAAAGGTGTCAAGATCGAATCTGTAATAGTTAATGGGTGCTTAAAGAATAAACATAAGCTAAAATAAGAGATAGTAAAGTCGCCAAATGAAATTATCAAGATTCGAATTATTCATGAAATTCTGGTTATGGTCGGTTATTGGATCGGCGGTTGTAGTGGCCGGGTTTTGGATGGTAACGGATTTTATCCATGTCTTCCAAAATCTAAACAGTCTGAGCGAATATACCGATATCTTGCTTGGTATTAGTGTTTTGGGCAACGTACTGGGCGCCGGGCTTGTCCTATGGCGGGTAGTTGATAAGTATTATCATCCAAGTCTGAATAAAATATTGAGGCGCTACGGCTTGCTGTCTGTGCCGGTTATTGTGGCGGCGGTGCTCATTTTGCTCGTTAATAGTCCTCTATCCTATTTAATAATCGTTTGGAGTCTGGCCAGCTCCTATGCGGCTCTGAAGTCTATGCCAAGAGCTCACTCGTGAACGCGGTCTTTAAATTAAAACAAACAAAGTGGTTACTGCTTTTAGTCGCCATTGCCGGATTACTATATAATTCCTGGCCCCTTGGCTACATTTTGAATAATCACACAGCGACAAATTTCCTTGCTAGCAACCTAGAAGCCACCGGACAGCCCTACAGCTGGTTGTTTATTCTTGGCGATATTATTACCGGTCTGCTAATTATGGCCGTCGGAGTTTATTACTGGCGCCATCAGAAGACTTGCCGATCTTGGCTATTCAAGGTGACGATATTTGGTTTTGTCAGTTTTGGTTTGATAACGATAGTTTCCGCCATGTTACCTTTCAACTGTCAGCAATCGGTCTATCAATGCAGTGTCCAGTTGACAACTTCATTTGGTATTCATGACATAGTTGGTGCTATTGGATCAATCGGACAGTGTTTTAGCTTGTATGGAGCTCTCAGGATTAGTCTAATCAATTACCGGTCACATCATTTACATGAACTTACATTTTTGGCAGGTTTTGCCTTATGGTGCGCCAGCGGCTTGTATTTTTTGATTGCTTCTTTAACGAACGCCACTCTGGCAATTTTCATTCAGCACTTTTTTATCATTTTGTCAGGAGTGGGCCTGGTATTGATACCGCTTGCACTGGACTTTAAGCAGAAGAATAATTCCTCGGAAGTATCTTAATTAGATTGATTTTCGATTGTGGCGGAATGTCACTAGACGCTCAAGGGCGATCATGGCTACACCGAGCACAACAGCAAGTATGCCAAGAATTTCATTGGTATTTGAAGCCTTTATTGTGCTGCCGATATTGTTGTGCGCTAAGGCGACATGGGTAAGCGTGGGGTTGCCTTGCCCGGTATTAATACTTGAAGTTGAAATCAAACCACCGGTTTGACTGGCCCGAAAGATGTAATACGAATAAACGGCGGCGGTTGATGGCGGTGTTGATATAGCGGGAGTCGGCGCAGCAGTACTGGTGACGACGTTGCTAGTGGTTGGCGGTAGCGGCACTATACCGACGCTGCCAGTCCAGTTCCCGAAAACATTGATAATTAAAACACCGAACCACCCGGAAAGATCAATGTTGCTGCCAATTATGTTAACAATATCGGCGCTGGCGGTCGCATTGCCGCTGACAGCGTTACCGCCATTGAAGTTATAAGCAACAGTGGCATTGCCGGTTGTTGAGCTCAGGGTGACATAATTATTGATGGTTTCGGTGTTGGTCGAAGTAATAGTAGTCGGGATTTGGTTGATGTACTGTTGAATTTGGCCACCCAGGGCAGCAGATGTGGTTCCGGCCGGGTCGTTCATTAGAAAACCGACCCATGTGCCGGAAACGTTGACGAATACCAGAAGCATATTACCGCCAATGATGTCGCTGTTAATGAGGTTATATGTATTTAGGCTGGTGGTTGCGTTACCGGAGGTGGCGCTACCGCCATTAACATTGTTCGAAACCGTGGCGTCTCCGGTTGCAGCTGCAAGCGTAACTTGGTTATTAACGTTGAGATTATTAGTGATTGAGCTATTGCTCGGGGCGCTGCCACCCGAAGTCGGATTGGTCAACAGGCCGCTAACCAAGGAGTCGGGTAATAAGATGTTGCCATTGAGATTGCCATAAATATTTATAATACCTAAAAATGCCTGATTATCGGCTAGCATGGCGTCTAGGAGATTAATTATATTGGCTTCAGTCGTCGCATTGCCGGTTGTGGCGTTGCCGCCAGTTTGATTATTCCCGACATTCGCATTGCCGCTGGCAGCCGTCAAATTGACCGTATTGTTGATCGTTCCATTATTGTTATTGGTGGCGTCGGTTGGCCCAGAACTCGTGTTCGAATTTGTGAGTCCAACAAAATCAGCCGGATTCAGGGTGATATCCCCGGTTTGATTGCCGGTGAGATTATCAATAAACGTCGATAAATCTGCGCTGTTCAAGCTGGAGGCTGACTCCAATGCATTAATGATATCGGCAATATCCGAAGCTGAACCGGTCGTAGCGTTTCCGCCCAGGTTGCTGTCGGTGACTGAGGCATCTCCTGTTTGAGCGGCGGCCACGACGCAGTTATTGATAGCTGCCCCGTTGCTTGCTGTAGAGCTGGAGCCCGAGCTTGGATCGGTTGTCGGGTCTGAAGAGCTTGAGTTAGACGATGGCGTGCTACAGACAGTGCTATCGGGGGCGGAAACAGTGGACGGGTCGGCAGTAGTATCTGAAGACGGGTTAGTTCCAGCGCTAATAGTGGGCACTGTGCCGGTAGTGTTGGCGGCAGTTGAATTGAGGTCAGCGGAAGTTGTCGAATCGGAATTGGCCTGTGATGATCCGGCGCTGGTAGCGGTCGTCGGGTCAGTACTTGTAGCTGCCGAGGTATCGGTGCCGGCTCCAGTCGTAGTGCTCGGGCCGGTCGACGAAGTAGTACTATTTGAATCGGTTGCTCCCGACGTATCAGTGGTAGGAGTTTGATTAGCGGTTAAAGCTGAAGATGTATCAGTTGAACCTGATGAGCTATTGCTTAGCGCATATGCTCTAATGGGATGCATAGCGGCACCAACCAATAACCCACCAACTGCCAAGCCTATGATAATAATAATTTTGCTGTGTCTCATAACTCCAAATTCCACAAGTTAGTTAATATTGTAACTGAATTTCCGGGAAGGATCGATTGCTCAATCCTCCCCGGTTCAGCCGTTTAATTTTTAATTGCTGATTTATCTATTTTAGGTTGATAGATTTGGCTTTAGTTGGATGCCGTTACACTAACAGTTGAAGAGCTAGTGTTAGAAGCGTCTCCACTTGTAGCGGAACCACTGTTGTTGCTACCAGTGACACTGGCATTACCAGAGGTGGCAGTTTGATTGGTGGTATTGTTAACGCTAATTTTGTTGCTGTTATCGTTAGTAGTAGTGGTCATCGTTACAGATCCTTTGTCTCCGCTACCGGATCCAGGGTCAGCTGGATCACTCGATGTATTTGTTGCGCTTACACCGATACTCGACGTCGAGCTGTTGGTGGCGCTCCCGGATTTAGCTGAGCCGCTGTTACCAGTGCTACTGCTATCATCTTTGATGTAGTGGTCGTGATTGTCGTTACCGCCAGTCGAACCAGTAACTATTGCAGTGCCCGTGGATGCGCCTTGATTTGTCGTATTGTTGACGCCGACGGTATTAGTGTTGGTCGTGAGACTGCTCGTGGTTGTTTTCGAACCATTACCACCCTTATTGTAATTATGCGGTGTAGCACCGGCTAATCCAGAAAAGCCTAGCAACAGTCCTCCTGATGTGGCGGCTGTCGCAGCAATCCTTATTACTTTATTTATTACCATTAATCCCTCCTTTTGGATTAGTTTGATATTTATTTCGGGTTAATCACCCGACTCCGTCAGATTTATGACCTGACCGAGTCGAACGATTATTCATATCAGATCTACGCGATTACCTCCTAATTTCCACTTTGGTTAATACTGATTGATGTAGATGAATTATTTGACGCCGACGGGCCGGAAGTGACCGAAGTTCGATCCGAGTTAACTGTTACGTCGGTTTTGGAATTGCCCGTATTTAGTGTCTCGTTATATGAACCGTTGTCTGTTACGGGAATAGACTGGCCGTTAACGGTGACGCTGGTAGAATTACTGTCGGGTGTCTGACTGTTATTGGCGGTTGAGCTGGCGTTACTTGATGAGCCTACAGCAGCATTATTGAAAGCTTGGCTCTGCTGGTCTGCGAATTTTATAGGCATAGTTTTGGAAGATAAGGCAGAATGATTTTCGGCGTATACGACTAATAAGATACCGCCGCCCAGGATAACAGTTAGACAGATAATTAATAAAGTGTGCCTGATTATCTTAGACTTATCTGAACGAGAGATACCATCAATGTCGTCAGGAAACTCAGTGCTTACTTTCAGTAATTTTACGTTGCTACCGGATTTTTTAGCCGATAAGGATTTTGCACTGATTGACATATTTTGGTAGTCCCTCCACGTTTATGTTGTATCTCTACTTTATACAGGAATTACTAGTTGTCAAGGAAGAAGCATGTGATAATGGTCACACACAAAATGTGTTCAATTATTTTTGAGACCTGTTGTATTTATATTTTGTTTAGTAGGTTACTGGAAAATACTAGTTATAAGAATTCTTGATCTTTGCCTAGATATGATGTGTTGTAAATCGTTCGTTGTAATTAATATATTTCATTGATTAAGGCAAGCTTCATTATTTAAGAATAACTAAATTGCTCTGCACCCAAAGGTCATTCCAATCAACTCTATTTTGGTTGGCTGGGTTTAAATTTGATTGTCCGAGGCATATATTTTTAATAGGGCCAGAAAAGTAGTAAATTATTAAGTATGGAAAACTTAGATATCGATAAACACCAAACTGCATTAGTTGTTATTGATTTGCAGAAAGGCATAGTAGGTCGCCCGACTCTGCCGCATAAATCTGATGAAGTCGTAAAAAACGCAGCCGCCTTGGCCGAAAAATTTCGCAAAAATAGTATGCCAGTTTTTTTGGTGAGAGTTAAGCCATCGGCCGACGGTAAAGATGGCCTGAGACCGATAACGGATGGAGCTGGTTGGAGCGGGACTCCTCAGCCCGACTGGTCGGAAATTGTTCCTGAGCTAGGGCCTAAGGCTGATGATTTCGTAATAACGAAACACCAGTGGGGCGCTTTTTATGGAACCGAGCTTGACCTGGAGTTCAGACGACGCGGAATAACGACGATGGTGCTTTGCGGCATTTCGACCAATATTGGCGTTGAAAGTACTGCCCGTTTTGCTTATGAGTATGGCTACAATCAGATTTTTGCAGAGGATGCCATGTCAGCTATGTCGGATGATGAGCACACCGCTACTGTAACTAAAATATTTCCGAGAATAGGCTTGGTTAGAAAGACCGATCAAATACTAGTTGTCCTTTAGGTATATATAGATTAGCCTAGATGAATAATTGCCCACGCAGAAATGGTGCGGGGCTGTCGTTAGCATAGCTGAGCATTTGTCTTGAAGGGATTGGCTAGGCGGAGTGTATCGTCAAGAGCTTCGATGCGCATGATTTCGTTGTGTTTGGCGGTGCGCTCACTTCTTGACAGGCTGCCGGTTTTTATCTGGTCAGCACCGGTACCGATGGCAATGTGAACGATTGTGACGTCCTCTGTCTCGCCGCTTCTGTGCGAGATAACAGTCCGCCAGCCATTCTTTTTTGCCAACTGGAGAGTTTGAATTGTCTCGCTCAGGGTACCGATTTGATTCGGCTTAATCAGGATCGCGTTAGCTGCCTTCATGTCAATGGCTCGTTGCAATCTTTCTGGGTTTGTAACCAGTAAATCGTCGCCGACTATTTGCAGTTTAGAAAGTCGGGCAGTCAGATCTTTCCAGGCGTCCCATTCGTCTTGGTCGAGCCCGTCCTCGAGAGAAATAATCGGAAAATGTTCAGTAATCGACGCCAGGTAATCTGTCATTTGGGCATTGGTGAGCTGGCGCTGTTCGGTTTTCAAATCGTAGTTGCCTTCATGAAATAATTCGCAGGCCGCGACATCTATAGCATAGCCGACATCAAATCCTGGTTTATAGCCGGCGGCATCAGCCGCCCTGCTTAAGAGTTCAAGCATATCGGTGTTTGATTTTACCGGATAAGTAAAGCCGCCCTCATCTCCGACTGTCGTTGCTGCCCCTAGTGAGCTAATTTCACTTTTCAAAGCTTGAAATATTTCGGCACCAACTTGAATTGCCTGGGCATAGCTCTCCGCTCGCTGAGGGATGATCATATATTCTTGGAAATCTGAAGAATGTGATGCGTGCATGCCTCCGTTGAGAAAATTCATCATCGGCATCGGTAAAGATTTCTTTGGTTTATTGGCAATGTCATTAATGTGTACATACAACAATACTTGCCGTGCATTCGCGGCAGCGTGGGCACAAGCTAAAGATACTGCCAGAATAGCATTAGCGCCAAGTCTTTCCTTGTTCGGTGTGCCGTCCAGATCGATTAGTTTTTTGTCAATCAAAAATTGGTCATCGGCCATTACTCCATGCAAACACTTGGCTATCTCGCCTTTTATATTGGCAACAGCTTTCATAACCCCTTTGCCGCCAAACGCACTGCCACCGTCTCGCAGTTCATGCGCCTCATGGGATCCGGTTGATGCTCCAGAAGGTACGGCTGCACGGCCGAAAATACCTTCCTCAAGCCAAACATCCGCCTCAACGGTCGGTATTCCGCGAGAGTCAAGAATTTGCCGCGCATTTATACTAGATATTTTCATATTTTAATTTTCTCATAGTTCTTATGTATAATAAACATCGACATGGCACTAATCTATTTTTACGATTCGACCGATCTCGATAAAGATCAGTTGAATACTTGCCTGCAGGGAACCGACCATCATTGGGAATTTCTGGCGGATAAAGTCGAGTCCGGAAACTGTAACCCGGAGGCAGAGGTCATATCAGTCTTTGTCAGCAGTGCAGTTAGTCGTGAAGTTATTGAGGCGATGCCTAAACTAAAACTAATAGCCTGTCGTTCGACCGGTTTTAATAATATCGACCTGGCTGCTGCTCAAGATCACGGAGTTGTCGTAGTGAATGTACCGACATATGGTGAAGCTACTGTTGCGGAGTATGCATTTACCCTGCTGCTTGCCTTGCAGCGAAACCTGACCGCAGTACTGGCCGCCGAGAATGCCCAGTTTTCTTCAAAGGATCTTATGGGACGTGATCTTCAGGGAAAAGTATTCGGCGTAATTGGTACTGGACACATCGGGCAGAAAGCTTTGAAAATAGCTGATGGCTTTTCTATGGATACTATTGCCTTTGATAGTTTTAAGGTCGATGGTCTCGAAGAAAAGTTTCATTTTAAGTACGTTGAGTTGGATGAATTACTCGAAAAAGCTGATTTCGTTTCGCTCCATCTACCCTATTTACCTGCTACGCACCACATAATGAATCGCGATCGGCTCAGTAAGATGAAACACGGAGCCATACTAATTAATACGGCCCGGGGAGAGCTTGTTGATACTGCTGCCCTGCTTGATTTACTTGAAAACGGTCAGCTTGGCGGTGCAGCTATAGATGTTATCGAGGGCGAGGCATTGCTAAATTACGCCGAGGAGACAGCTTTGCTGCGCAGCGACACGCTACCAGAAGATGTGCTGCGCCATAGTGTCGAAATTTCTGTCTTGGAAAAAATGCCTAATGTCATAATCAGTCCGCATAACGCCTTTAACACAGTTGAGGCGATTCTACGGATTAACCAAGCAACCGCCACAAATATAACTGATTTTTGGTTCGGTAATATCCCGAATAAAGTTGCGGTTGAGAAAAAACCAGTCGGAAAACTCTTGGTCGTACGACATGCCGAATCAGAATGGAACGCTACCGGACAATGGACCGGCATCACCGACGTTCATCTAAGTGAAAACGGTTTTAAAGAATCGGCCATGCTTGGCCAGGAACTCAAAAAATTAGATATTGGCGTCGACGTAGCGTATTGCTCGAAGCAGATTCGGACCCGGGAGACTTTGCAGGGCATGCTAGATTCCGCCCAGATATTCGGACTCGAGATCGAAAGCAGTAGCGCTCTTAATGAACGGGATTATGGAGAGTATACCGGTAAGAATAAATGGGAGGTTAAAGATCTTGTTGGCGAAGAGGCCTTTAATCAAATACGTCGCGGCTGGGACGTACCGGTACCGGGTGGCGAAACGCTTAAAATGGTCTATGAGCGAGTTGTCCCTTTTTATAGCGAAACTATTTTGCCGCAGTTGCGCGAAGGCAAAAATATTCTAATTGTTGCCAGCGGCAATAGTATCCGGTCGTTGATGAAGTACCTTGAATCTATTTCTGACGAAGGCATCAGCCAACTGGAAATGCCATTTGGTCAAATTATTGTTTATAACATTACAGCTGAAGGCTTGAAAGCCAGTTCATCGTCCGTGCAGATAGATATTACTCCACCGAACGCTTAAGCAGGCCCTGAAGAATTCCATCAGTAACCTCCTGAACGGATAGTTTGCCATTCACTTCGAGAAGCAGTCCTTTGTCTCTATAGAATTCGATAACAGGTATTGTTTTGTCTCGGAATTTTATCAGCCTTGTTTTCAGTGCCTCGCTACTATCATCTGCTCGCTCGCCTCGGTCATTAATGATTTTAGCGTCTTGGAATCGCGCCCATACCTCTGCCTCTGAAAGATTAAGAAAAATAACTGCTTTTATGGGGTGTCCGGAGTCGGCAGCCGCCTTCATGATAATAGGCTCTTCGCCGTGCGATCGCCCGACAGCACTGAGAATAAGCGGCATATCCCGAAGATTTGAGCGCGATAGATACGGCACCATCAAATCAAGATAAAAGTCCGACGGGATAATACCGCCGCTAGCCAGTATGCGATTAATCTTTTGCGGGTCTTTATGGCTGCGCAAAATTTCGCCGCCGCCGATGAGTTTACCTCCAAATAATTCGGCCAATATTTTTCCTTGAGTGTCTTTACCGGAAAACGGACAGCCAAAAATATCCAATGAACCAGCGCCAAGCCAGCTGGTAATCGTTTTTATTTCGGTGTTCATTGCGTAAATTATAACATCTTTTCGGTTCACAATTGTGGGCCGAAGTGCGATTCTTCAAATCCGTCTACTGGCTCAATGAAATGTGCTTAAGGTTACATAAGCTGATATAATATGCCTAAATCACTAATCTTAAACAGGTAAAAATATGTATAAATATATAAAGCATTTCAAAGAAATCTCTCTTAGTGACGTTCCGCTGGTTGGAGGAAAAAACGCCTCGCTTGGTGAAATGTATCAGAAGCTAGCCCCTAAGGGCATCAATCTGCCTAATGGATTAGCAACTACTTCTCAGAGCTATTATTATTTTCTTGATCAGACCGGCATCAGAAAAGATATCATAAAACTTCTACACGGTTTAGATGTCAAAAATGTTAAAGATCTCGAAAAAAGGGCTGCCAAAATTAGAGCCTTAATAATCAGGGCCAAGTTACCGAAAGATTTCGAAGAAGAGATCAGGCAGGGTTATCGCGAGTTAAGTAAAGAATGCGGTCATAAGAATGTGGTCGTGGCAATACGATCATCAGCTACAGCCGAAGATTTACCGAACGCTTCTTTTGCCGGACAACAGGAATCTTATCTGAATATCAAGGGCGAGGCTAACGTGCTGAGCTCCGTCAAGAAATGCATCGCTTCCCTCTTTACGGGCCGGGCAATTGCCTATCGTGTTGAAAACAAGTTCGACCACATGAAAGTTGCACTTTCCGTAGGTATTCAACAAATGGTCGCCGTTCACGCAAAAGCCGCCGGCGTGATGTTTACTATTGATACCGAGTCTGGCTTCCGTAATGCCGTTGTCGTTAGCTCGATCTACGGGTTGGGTGAGAATATTGTTCAAGGCCGGGTAAATCCCGATGAGTTTACCGTATTCAAGCCAACAATGGCTATTCTTAAAAAGAAAATCGGTACCAAGAAAGTGAAAATGATTCCTGTTTTTGGCAGCCGGACTAAGAATATCGCCGTTTCAAAGCACGACCAGGAAAAGTTTTCAATTACCGACGAACAGGCCAAAACAATGGCCGGTTGGGGCATGTTAGTCGAGGAGCATTACCAGAAACCGATGGATATCGAATGGGCTCTCGACGGTGACGACGGAAAGCTCTATATCGTCCAAGCCCGGGCCGAGACTGTTGAGTCACGTATGAACATGAACGTCATCGAAGAATATAAACTTCTTCAAACCGGAACTGCTTTAACCAGGGGCACTAGTGTCGGTAATAAAATCGGCAAAGGTAAAGTCTGTAAGATCTTGGACATCAAAGACATCGGTATTTTCGAAAAAGGCGACGTCTTGGTAACAGAAATGACAGACCCAGACTGGGTCCCGATTATGAAAAGCGCCAGCGCCATAGTAACCGATAAAGGCGGTCGTACCTGTCATGCGGCAATCGTTTCCAGAGAGCTAGGAATACCCTGTGTGGTTGGGACTGCCAACGGAACACAAAAAATCGCTGACAAGAGTTTCATAACAGTTAGTTGTGCTGCCGGTGACGAGGGCATCGTATATGAAGGAAATCTAAAGTTTGAAATCGAAAAGACAGATATCAAAAATCTAGAGCGCCCCAAGACTAAGATCATGATGAATATCGGATCACCGGATCTTGCCTTCGAGTATTCGTTAATACCAAATGATGGTGTCGGCCTCGCCCGCGAAGAGTTTATCATTGACTCGCATATTAAAATTCACCCGCTAGCCTTGCTGCACTTCGATTTGGTAAAGGACAATAAAGCCCGTGCCCAAATTAATCAGCTTACAAAGGGCTACTCCAACAAGTCACAGTATTTCATAGATAAGCTTGCCGAAGGAGTTGCAATCATCGGTGCCGCCTTTTATCCGAAGGACGTCATCATCCGTTTTAGCGACTTCAAGACAAATGAATACGCAAATCTCATTGGCGGCAAACAGTTTGAGCCGCAAGAGAACAACCCGATGATTGGCTGGCGAGGCGCTAGCCGCTACTATAGTGAAGCTTACCGTGAAGCCTTCGAGCTGGAATGCCATGCCCTAAAGAAAGTCAGGGATGAAATGGGAATCACCAACATTAAAGCTATGATTCCGTTCTGCCGAAATCTCGATGAAGCCAGAAAAGTCTTAGCTATCATGGAGGAAAACGGACTTAAACGAGGCGAAAACGGCTTTGAGGTGTATGTCATGTGCGAGATACCGTCAAATGTCATTTTGGCGGAACAATTTGCCGATCTTTTCGATGGTTTTTCGATCGGATCGAATGACTTGACTCAGTTAACGCTCGGAGTCGACCGCGACAATAATACCGTCGCCCATGTCTATGATGAGAATAATGAGGCCGTGAAAGAACTGATCAGACGAGTAATTAAAGTCAGCAAACAGAAGAAAGTTAAAATTGGAATCTGTGGTCAGGCTCCATCAGATTATCCCGAATTTGCTCGCTTCTTAGTTGATGAGGGTATCGACAGTATCTCACTGGCACCGGATACGGTCGTGAAGACGACAATTGATATTAAAAAAACTGAGACTAAACTGGGTCGTTAACGGTTGTCTTGTGTAATTAATTAACGATTAGTAGCCCGATCGCAACAATTAGTCATCAACTAATTGTTGCTAGTGTTTCTAATGATAGGGAGATTTTAATATCGTTAAGCTTTCGACAGCTCTAAACTCTCAAGAAGAGCAGCAGGTGGTAGACCAAAAATGCCGGCCAGACCAAGGCCTTTAGGATGCCTAATATTACGAGCGCAAAGGTCCCTGAGTGAACGTGCAGATAATATACTAAAGCACCAACGAAGCCTAAGAACCAGATTAACCCAGTCTCGCCTGTCTTTCCTGCCCGTTTTGTTTTAGACATGTGTTTGTGCGATTTCTCTTTATCCATATTTCCTCCGTAAACATTTAATCATAGCTGGTGTTGAATTTTCTATCATAAATAGCCCTGGTAATTTCGTCCTTCCCTATGTCTGTTATAGTATTGTGGTGAAACTTGATCATAGCGAGGAACTTACATGGGGTGTCATCGAGGGCAGTCTTGAGAATATTGAGCAAGTTAAAGGTGGTTTTACTGCTGCCCGAAGAGGTATCGTGACTTTACCGAGCGGCAAAAAAGTCTTTGTCAAAATCGGAGTTGATGATCTGACTAAACAATGGGCTAATAAAGAAATTGTGACCTATAGGTTCTTACTCCAGCACAGATATCCATACCTACCCCATTTATTGGCACATAATTCTGATGAGACAGGCTTCGCGGTTGACGCTCTACTTAGCGCCGATGGTTGGGATTGGTCAAACACATGGAGCACTGATCGGTTAGACCGTACTCTAGAGGCCATGGATATGCTTGCTGATATCAAGCCAAACGGAGTAGATAAGATGTATTTTCGAAGCCAGTCGTATAGCGAAGAAGACAATGGTTGGCAATTTTTAGCTGACTCAGAAGAACGCCAGCGCTTACTCGCCGATAAATTCATGACACATGGAGATAATGATTTAGCGAGTAATCTTAATCTACCGGCTATGCTAACGCAAAGCTATAAGTTCAGATTTAATAAGAGCACGTTTGTTCATAATGATGTTAGAGCCGATAATTGCGCCTGGAACAAAGGGATAAAGAATGTCCAACTTGTTGATTGGAGCTGGGCTGAACTGGGAGATAGAAGAGTAGATATTAATGCAATGCTTGTAAATGCTGAGGTCTCGGGTTTAGACGTTAGCCGGGGCTACAGGTCTCGCTTAGATGCCCCGGCCCTTCAGTGGCTGGCTGGATATTGGTTCAAGCAAGCAATAACACCGGTTTGGTCTGGAGGCCCAAAAAATATCCGTGAGTTTCAGTTATTGTCTGGCATAACAGCTATAAAGATGGCTAATAAGCTTTGATTTTTATATCAAACTTTCGATAACCAATAATTCCTAAACTTAGTCGTTGCGGTTAATGGCTATAAGTTCTTCTGATGTATATAATTAGCATAAATGGGATGCAGCGTGATCGAGATGGGATCAGGTACTTTTGATGCTTGCTAAACTCAACAAGATTAGACCTTGGCAGGCGGCATTGATTATTGTTCTGATCGGTTTCGCGGTGTTTTTTACAGGTCTAACAAATCAATTTCAGGGTGATGATTCCCTACAGATTATTTCCAATATCCCCGTTCATTCTATAACAAACATCAAACTCTTTTTCGAGGGTGGGACGTTTTACAATGGGCAAGCTCTAGCGCCGCTGGCTGGCATATATTACCGCCCCTTAATGATGACAGTATTTTCACTGATATATACGATTTTTGGCGCTAAAGTCGTAGTTTTTCATCTAGTACAACTTCTTCTTTGGATTGCGTGCGCATTTGTTCTGTACTTGTTTTTGAGATATTCGTTTAAACCAATCTTGGCTCTTCTTCTGGCGCTGATCTTTCTTGTGCATCCGCTGAATTCGCAAGCTGTTTTTTCTATTCCGTATACTCAAGATGTTCTGTCGATGCTGTTTGGATTACTGGCTCTTTGGCTACTGATTAGATTCAAATCCGTTCGTAGTCTTTTGCTCGTAGCGCTTTGCCTTGTTCTTTCGCTGTTTTCTAAAGAATCAGCAGTTGTATTTGTAATTCTGGCTTTCATCTATCTAATTTGGTTTAACAGACAGCGGCTATACCAATTTATTGGTATTATGGCGTTGCCGCTCGCCGGCTACGTCTGGCTGAGGATAAATGCCGTCGGCTTGTTCCAGCATTCGGTGACTGCTCCGATAGATAAGTTTAATCTGGCCGGACGCTTGTTTACAATGCCATCGATTGTATTGATGTTTCTGGAAAAGTTCATTTTTCCATGGAAGCTTGTTTCTAGTTACTATTGGGCATATCCGAACTTTAGTGTGCGGCATGTGTTATTCCCGCTACTCATTGACCTTGCCGTATTAGCGGCGATCATATATTTCGGATTTTTGGTGCACAGAAAACTTTCCAAAGCAACCTATTACACCTACTTATTTTTTAGCATTTGGGCGTTACTGGCCCTGTTGCCATATTTGCAGCTAGTTCCTTTAGACATGACGGCCTCTGAGGCCTGGTTTTGCCTAACGATGGTTGGTTGGCTCGGAATAGTCGGAATTATATTAGGGCTATATCGGATCTCGCTTAAGTGGGTACTTGTGGTCGGCGTTATCCTTGTGACGGCATTCGGGATTCGAACCGCCTACAGAGGTTTGGACTGGAAAAGTTCATACACAATCGCAGCCAAAGACTACTCTGTCTCTCACGACAACTACGTTGCCGATAAAAACATAGCTTTGTACTACTTTTCGCAGGGTGATTATACTAAGTCTCGGGATTACGCCCAACAGTCGGTTTCGTTATTCCCCAACGTGCTGGGCTACAATACTCTCGGAATGGCCCTCAGCGCGCTAAATGATTATCCTGCTTCAGCTCAGGCATTTACTGCCGGTATGAAGTATCAGGATTATGTCTCTCTGTATGAGAACAGGGCCGCGTTAACTGCCACCTATGGTACTCCGGCTGCCAATATCCAGTTTTTAGTAGAAGCAGTTAATAATTTTCCGAAAGATTCTCAGATATGGTTTTATCTGGCGATACAAGAGTATAGGGATAGTAATATTTCTAATGCAAAATTAGCCATTACTCAGGCATATAAATATGCTCCGTCGAATCAAACAGTTGAGATAATTGATAGCCGCATCATGAACAATCAACCCTTAAATATCTCTTTCAGCACTAAATGAAAGTATATCTATGATAAGTGAGCCTTACCCGTTTGCATGTATGCTTATGCTACAATACAACTCAAGAATAGCTTAAAAAAATGGCGATAATGACAAGTCACCTGAAAAAAAAATTCAAACCATCCAAGAATAAATTCTTTTATACGGGTGGCTGTATTTTCGCCGCAGTAATTGCGCTTATAGGTATCCACCTCTTACTGGCTAGTCATGCCTCCCCGCCAGGCGGACCGACTACTCCTCCGGTAGAGATCTGTAGCGATACCAGCTTACTTAATGGTCCCTCAAGTGCTCCTAGCGGCGCGGTAACTATTCCCGCCGGCAACAACTCTAGTGCCGCATCTTCAGGATCCTATGACACGGCTGGTACAACTTACTATTTTGCCTCCGGCATTCACACGCTGACAAATCAAATCATTCCCGGGAATAACTCAATGTATATTGGTGCTCCCGGAGCCATAATCGACGGCGACAACGCCGAAACTGCTCTGTTCGAACAGCACGCCAGCGGTGTGACGATTGAGTACTTAACTATTGAGAATTATGATGTCAACGAGAACGAAGGGGTTGTCAATCATGACTCTGGAGCCAACTGGACTATTGAATACAACACCGTCGAAGGCAGTGGCGGGGGGCAGAATGGAACCGGCGGTTCGGCAGTTATGTTGGGTAATGGTAACACGATGGAAAACAACTGCTTAACAAATAATGCTCAACTTGGCTTTAACGCCTATTCAGACAGCGGGAACACGAATATTACCGTTTCAGATAACGAAATTAGCTACAACGGCAATCCGACACAAAATGCTGGTTGTGGATGTGATGGCGGCGGCAAGCTTTTCTTCACTACCAACTCGTCTTTTACCAATAATTATATTCATAACAACGGTGGCGTCGGGTTGTGGGGCGACACAAACAACGCCGGCATCTCCATGACCGGTAACTATATTTCAAATAACTACAGTCATGGCATCATGTACGAAATTAGCTACAATGCTCTCATCCAAAATAACACCCTCGTTGACAATTCGTGGGGTGATGGCCCGACAAGTGCCGATTTTCCCAACGGCGCCATATACATATCCAATAGCGGCGGAGATAGCCGGGTGGATAGCGGTAAATACTCGACGCTGCTGATCTCCAACAATACCTTTACGGACAACTGGGGCGGTGTTGTTGAGTGGGAGGATTCCAATCGTTATTGTGGCTCATCAGATGGCGGCAGCAACTCCTGTACTCTAGGCAATACAGCCGATGCTTATCTAGAAGATAACGGTGTGGCTTGTGGCGCTGCGTCAGGCTGCACTGCGGTTACTACTGATTCCTGCAGCAACCCTCAGAGCGGTTCTGCACTATTTTGGGATTGTAGGTGGCGAACCCAAAACGTAGAAGTCACAGACAATACTTTTAGTTTAAACCCAGCCAATATACCAGGTTGTGAGGCCGGCTCAACCTCAAACAGCAACGGTAGTCAGTGCGGCTACTCTGGAACCTTTGCCCAATACGGAGGAGCTCCTTATGCGGGAACGGTGATCGAAAACGCCGTAGCGTATCAACAAAACAACGTATTTTCTGATAATATTTATTACGGTCCGTGGAGCTTTGAGGCGCCCGAACAAAATTCTGCTGATACCCTAACCTTTGGTCAATGGCAATCATCCCCTTATGGCCAAGATACCGGATCGACATACAGTAATTCGGTTTCTCAGCCTTCTCCTTCTACGCCTCCCTCAATCCCCAACAACCTCACGGCTACAGCCAACAGTCAAACCAGCGTTATTCTCAGCTGGAGTGCCAGTACTGACAGCAGCGGCCCTGGCCTGGCTGGCTACAATGTCTATCGCAACAGCAGTAGTACTGCGCTTAATGCTTCTCCACTGACTAGCACCAGCTACACCGACACCGGTCTTACTGCCGGCACTAACTATACTTACTACGTCAAAGCCGTTGACTCAGCCGGCCTGTCCTCCAGCCCTTCTAACACTGCAGCTGTAACCACTCCTGCTTCCACTCCGCCTGCAACCGGAACCAGCACCTCCACGGATAAGACATTTGAAGACGGTACCGACAATATGTCTGCCTGGTATGACGACACTATTGCTCAAACCTCAGCTGAAGCCCACAGCGGTAACTATTCTCTGGCTATGACCGGAACCGGCGGTAACTGGGGCACAGAAGAAAACTGGCCCGGCTCAGAACAAGTAACCGCCAACACGACCTACAACTTTAGTTCCTGGCTGCTGGCTAAAACCACTACGGAGACTATCTCTGAGACAGTTATCTGGATCAATAGTTCCGGTGCCAGCCTGTCCAGCCAGACTATCGGTACTCTTACCGACAGCGCCAAAGCTTGGGTTAACCTAAGCGGCAGCCAAACCGCTCCGGCCGGCGCTGTTAGTGCTGATCTCTACTTTACCGGTACAGTAGCCAGTGCCGGAGAAGTCCACTACCTAGACGATGTAACCACTACCGCTGCTACGACTCCTCCGCCGGCTCCCGATACCACACCTCCCTCGGTTCCGTCTGGCTTAACCGCCACTCCGGGTATAGTTGCAAATTCCGTCAACCTGTCATGGGCTGCCAGTACTGACAATACCGGCGGATCAGGTCTAGCCGGCTATTATGTCCTACGCTCCACTAGCCCGGCTTCCGGCTATAGTACTTTGGGGCAAGTCAGCGGCACTACTTACAGCGATACTACTGCAGTGGCTGCTACGACTTACTACTATGAAGTAGAAGCCTACGACAAGGCCGGTAATATCTCAGCCCCATCAAGCTCTGCCAGCATAACAACGCCTACGCCGGTAGTACCACTGGCTGCTCCTTCCGGAGTCAGCGCTACCGCAGTCAGCCCTTCACAGATAAACCTATCATGGACAGAGACCAGTTCATCAGTTAAAGCCTTTGAGATCTATCAAGTTGGCAAGACATCACCAATCGCAACGATCGGTACACTAAGTTACGGTGTCACCGGGCTAAGCACCAATACAAACTACAGCTTCTATATAGTTGCATCAGTCGGTACGACTGTTTCGCCTAAGTCTGCTACTGTCAGCGCCACCACTCTGGCAATCTCGACCGATACCATCATCGGAACAGTCACTAACAGCAAGACTAAGTTAGCGCTTAGCGGTGTCCATGTCTTCACCAGCAGCCAAGCCACAGCCACCGGAGCTGAATCAACCTACACCAACCCGTCCGGCCAATATGTTCTGTCAAACATTATCCCCGTTCGCCATTACTATACCTACAAGTTACGCAACTACTTGACTCAGACTGATCTACTAACCTTCAGCCCCGCCGGAACCTATACTAAAAACATAGCATTGGTGCCATAAATGAGAAAGAATAAAGACATGCCGCTAGACAAACCGGATAGTCCGGACCAAGCTGCCCCCGCCGGCCCGCCTAAGCATCCCAACAAACACCTTACCTTTATCTACATCTTTATTTTAGTACTAATAGTTATAGGCATTGTCGTAGTAGCAGCTACTTCAAAAACTTCCGCACCGGGAGCTGTTAGCTCATCAACCGCACCAGCTGAGGTCAGCATCACCAAAACCGGCTTTATGCCTTCCGCGGTTAGCATTTCCGCCGGCCAAGCCGTTGTCTGGGTTAACAACGACAGCAGTCTCCACTTGGTCGCATCAGATCCTTACCCGGCTGACAATAACCTCAGCCTGTTAAACTCCAGAACTCCGCTAACTCCCGGACAGAATTACTCCTATGTCTTTAACAAGGCTGGAACATATTCATACCACGACAACCTCAACCCCTATGCCTTTAAAGGCATAGTGGTTGTTAAGTAGCGCCTGAATAGACCCCCGAACTTTTATATACACCAGCCCAGTGGCGTCACCGAATGCAATCTAGTCGTTTGGTGGAATGTTTATTTGCGTCATGTATGTCTGTCTTGGGTATTGAGTTCTAATGCCGTTTTGTTCATGAGCTGAAATTATGATATGGTCTTTGGGTACATTCACGAAAATTTAAGGGTGGGCATTTCTTCAATATAAATAGAACTGTCCATATGATAGAACAACCGCCAAGTAGCAGCGAAGCGTCACTACAATCAGAAATATCGGCTCGAAACGGTCATCTCAGACATGCCCTAGAAGAGCCAATTGATCATGTAGTGACATATTTAGATGAAAACTTCCCGGGACTTGAGCCAAATCACCTAACACTAGCAGGATTAGGTTTGGTGTTATCGGCAGATATCTTGATTCGCAAGTTCCCGGAGCATCCCGTACCAATAACTGCGATATACTCGGTAGGTAGCGCTTTTGATGCTCTTGATGGCGCGCTACAAAGAAAGAAAAATGAAAAAACAGGCCAAAGTTCAACAACCAAAGGCATGAAACAGGACGTTAGAGCCGACAGGCTTCAGGAAATAGCAACAGCCTTTGCGTTATCTGGCACTGCAGGTCAAATCAGGGGCAACAAGTTTGCGACTAAGAGTTACGGTCTTGCGGTTATGACCGCCGTCTTGCCTGCCTGGGCTCGTTCTACAGCCGAAAAACGAGGGATTGTCGTTGAAGAGGGTGGTTTAGGCACTCGGATTGGTCGAGCGGTTTTAGGCGGAGTAGGAATTGCATTTAATAAAAATCGAGCAATCTCAGACGCTGTCAGCGCAACACTGGTTATTGGTAATGTGGTTACTGCCGTTAAACGTAGAAACGTGATAACACAAACGGAAAGATCGTCATCCTATCGAGGAACTAATGATAGTCCAGAATTTACAAACGCGGCACGAGTTCGTGAGAAAACACTTCACCGGCTCGCTATCGTTGGCTTCATAGCTGGAGCGACTGTGCTGTTGAAAAAGTCAAAATCTAAGTCTGAAAGTGATGTCGGATTTTCGGGCAAAGCTGAATCCGGAACAAGATCATAGCTACCAGGCTGAGGAAAAGGGATTCAAACTAATCGTAAAGAATATTCTAATTGACACAAGATAATTCGTGATGTACAATCATTATGTACATAAGAAAGGTTACAATATGACAATACAAACTACATCTATGGCAAGTGCA
>Ga0182030_10002265_pt1 | contig 40751 bp, 46 predicted proteins | sample 812S3MmetaG_FD_121299 | JGI IMG/M metagenome (GOLD analysis project Ga0182030, IMG submission 121299) | Permafrost microbial communities from Stordalen Mire, Sweden - 812S3M metaG (Illumina Assembly) | ecosystem: Environmental > Terrestrial > Soil > Wetlands > Permafrost | place: Sweden...
GCGCACGCCGCGTCATCGCGGAAAACCCGTTGAAACTCAGGCAGGGAAGCGGGAAAGCCTCGCATCTCCATGCCCTGAAAATAGATCAGGCGGTCGGATTTGGCAACAAACCGGATAAGCATGTTTCAAACGATATGCGGCGTGGCAAGCGGCGCAGTTTTGCGTCACCCGCGCGAGCGCCGCGAGAGCGGGCTTCAAATCGCCGCCAGCTTGCGCTTTCGCCGCTTCGCGCGCGAAATCGCTCGCGGACTCGTGCATAGCCAGTCCCAGCGCCCGCATGTCCTCGGGCATGAATTTGGCCATCATCGCCGCCATATCATGCGTCGAACCGTCAGTCGCCCCGCCCTTTGGAACGCAAGCCGCGGCGCCAGGCGACTCGACGCCCAGTCGCGTCTCGGCGATCTCGCCCGCCTTTGGACCGTCGCCGCTCGACAGGGCCGCGAGAATTTCATTCAAGGCTTGCAGGTGACCGCGCATGTTGGACAGCATGTGCTCGCGCATGGGCGGCGGAAAACTCAAGAGCTTACGCGCGTCCGCTGCATGCGACATCATGGCCATGTGATCCATCTGCCCCGCCGCGGGTGCGGCCGCTCCAAGGATGACGCCGAGCGCAGCCGCCGCCGCGAATTTGAATTTTCTGCTTCCGCTCATGCCGTCATCACCATTGGATTCACCGCTGTCGAGCCCGAATAGGCGAGCCTCGCGCCCGCCGCATTGATCGCGAAAAACTCTCCCGCCGCGAGGGTTTCAACTCCGCCGCAACATCATTGTCGGAGAGCGGACATTGCTCCGGGTGGATTGCGACACTCGTCGTCGCCCGCTCGCCGCCATCAGGATGCGGGAGTTCGCGACGGGTGTCCATCCGCGCCCGTGAACGGAAACATGCCGGATTGGAAACATTGGGCCATATGGCTGGCCTTAGCGATCGCCTGGTTCGCCTGCGTTTCGGGCAAAACTTCCCTCGCCGCGTCGACGAACACCTCCAGCCAGCGCTTGAAATGCGCCGGCTCGATCGGCAAGTTTATATGCACCGGGAATGGATGGCCCTGGTAGCGATCCGTTTGCAGCAGCGAGCGCGACCAAAAGTCCGTCACGATTTCGATGTGGCGATCGAGATCGGCGATCGAGTCCGCGAAGACAGGTCCAAGCAGCGGATCAGTCACGCCCTTCGCATAGAAGGTTCGCACAAAGGCATTGATCGTGGTTTCAATCGCCGCCCGACTGGCTTCGTCTTCAACCTTGGGAAAATCGAATTGCATTTTCTCCTCCTGTGACAGGCAAATCGACCAAGCGCGCGTCGCCGTGTTGAATGGCCCAACATCTCCGTTCGAATGCAGGCGCGATGTTCCTGCAACCCGTACGCCGACTGGAATGCCGGTTAGTCAAAATGCGCTGCTCGCGAGGGGCGTTTCATCTAGTCAACGCCAGTCCTCATAAGCGGCCGGAGCCCAACCGCTAACTTCCGTTTCCACCGCAAAAGCGACCCCGCGAGAGATCGACTGATTGCGTTCGGAGACGCCTGCAATCCGCGCGGTGTTAGATGTAACGATCTCGGCGATCGCCGATGCGGTTACAACCGCCTGCCCTTTGCGGACCAAGCCTCTAATACGGCCCGAAACTGGCGCAAGAACCGCGTTTTCGCCGATGCCGCCCAGAGGCTCGCCTGCTTCGACAAAGGCGCCGATGATTTTCATCGCTTGAAACAGCCCGGATGAAGGGGCGAATACGTCGCAGCGGTTCGCAAAACCATCGTCGGACATGCGTTGACGCCGCAAGGGAGCGCGGCCGCTACGCACGATCGCCCCAGGATCTGGTCCCTGCGTTTCGACGACGATGTCGCAGTCTACGCCCGCGATAAAGTCGCCTCCCAACCCGATCGTATGATCGGCGTGGCTCTTCACAAATTCGGAAGGAGAATCATCCTCCGCATGAGCCGCGACGATCACGTCCCACGGCCAGCGTTCAGCGACATCGGTAAACCGCTGCGTCAGAACAGGAATGAATTGACGCGCTCGGAGTCCAAGAAGGAACTCGCTGCTAAAGTCGGCGCGTCGGGCCTCGACCCCTTCAAGCGCTGCGGCGCCGTCAAACCAGGCGTCGGAGAAGGCCATTCTGCGCCGAAGCGTTCTCGGCGGCGTCGCCTGGTGAATAGCGACCGCGCGTTCTTCCGCAAAAAGCCGCCTTGCGACCGCCGAGGCAGTTTCGCCGATGCCGCATACCAAGACGCATGTTTCTTCGCTCATAGGTTTAGGCTTCCACTAGCGGAATTACGAACTTTGGCTGGAACCTAAAGAAGGGCAACTGCAGCCACGTGTGCTTTAACTTGGTTCGAAAGCCCGTCTCGGGCAATAGTGACGAGCGACGACTCACGTGAGAAGCGCCGAGATTGAGGCCGTCGCTTGCTCCAAATTGCTGTCATGAGTTGCTTTCAACACGGCCTTGGCGATCAGATTTGATCGATTGTCGATCCCGGTCCATTGCGCATGACGCCCACGCGGATCGATTTCCAGCACTTTAACGCCAGCCGGAATCCGCGAACCATCGCGGACAACGCCCCGCACAAACCCATCAATCGGCGCACGCACCGGCAACCCCTCGAGACGTCCGACGACAAAGCCCTTGAAAACGCGAATGCCTATATCCACCGCCATGTGCCAGAGCCCTTCGCGCGAGGCGTATTCGAACCGCTCTTTGCCTACGCCGCCGAGTCGCTGCGGAGTATGGTTTGCTTGCTCGGCGGAGCCGCGCCTAATTAATCGTCCGGAGCGGGTCGGCTTCGTTTCGATTGCGATGTCGCAGTTTTCGCCGACCATGAAGTTCGGCCCCAAGCCAATCGTCATAGGGGCGATATGCCGCCAATCGGGAGTAGTGCGGTACTTTTGCATTCGACCGTCTATGAGGACGTCCGGGGTGCGGAGCGCGATGAGATCGTGCAATTGAAGAGGCGTGACGACCACGCGCGCGCCGGCTTTCAAGGCGTCAAGCACCTCTATTGCGTCTTCAGCCAGCGTCCCCTGTACGTTATCTATAACGACGGCATCGCCAAACAAAACATCGTGAAACGCCATTTTGCGACGAATGACCGGAGGAAAGGGGTCGTGACCGAGAACGACGGTCCAACCTGCGCGGCGCATTTCCACCGCCACGGCCGAGGCAATTTCGTTCGTGCCGAGAATCAATGCATAGGGTCGAATACCCCAGTGTGATGACGCTATCGCTTGCCGCATACCCCCCCCCCGCATCCGCCAAGTCGCGATCCTACGGACAGGACATGCAACCCTCGCGCCAAACTAGGACGCATAAAAATATCAATATAAAACAATTAGTTATAATTCAGGCCGAGCGACGCACCGAGGCTGCGGCGTCAGATTGTTATCTATATAACATAAGGTTATTTAAACAGTCACTTCAAAGACACTAGCAAGAATAATTGCCATAATATGGCGCTCATACGCGCATATAACGAGCAAAACCATATTAATGTTGCCCGAGTCGCGCTGTTGCTTGTTGCTATAACTTCGACTTCGAACCCGGCGTCGTTTTCGCGATGATCGCGTCGAAAGATCTGTCGCCCATCCGGCAAGGCGGCTCGAACATCAATCGTCCGGCTCCGCCAAGTGAGATCGGTCGCCGCGCTCTGTTGACGAAAGCCTTGCGCATGCGGCGGCGCGCACCAACTCGTCCGCGTCATCCAGCAGCGCCGGCAGCAGCGCCATTGGCGCGCGCTCGGCCACCGTAAAGCGAACACGCAAATCCTCGTCTTTTTGCAAGGCGCCGAGCCGTTCTTCTGGCAAACGCTCGGCGACAACGAGGCGCACCAAGGGATCGGGGTCAAACATCAAGAGACCGAGCCGTTCCGGCGCCATCCTCCGCGCCACCCAACGGCGCACCTCCGAATCCGGGTCTCCAACCGCCAGCGACAGCAGGCCTGGCTCCAGACGTCGCACGACATTCACCCGCACCAGATAATCGGGATCGTCCAGCATCGCCAACAGCGCCGCGCCTTCCAATCGATTGGCCAGCGCAATGCGCACGCGCGGTTCCGGGTCTTGCGCAAGCGCGCCAAGACGCGAGACCGGCAGTCGCATCGCCGCCATGGCGCGCACCTCCGGTTCGGGGTCGGCCAGCAGGGCTTGCAGCCGTAACACGCTGGCGTATTTTGCCGCCACAGCGCGCACCTCGAAATAAGAGTGGTCGAGATAGTTGTTCGCAAGCTGTGGATGTTTTTTGAAGAACCCGTCGACGCGGCGCGCACGACGGTCGCGCACGCAGGCGGCGCCCTTTCGGCACAGGCCCTCGCGGTTGAGCGAGGCGTGGGCGCAGTCGCGGCAGCGGATTGGCTGGCCCTGCCAATCCAAAGGATGCGCGTCCGGGTCAACGTCTCCAGTCATGGGCTTTAGAATTTCCGCACCGGCACGTCGTGCTTTTGCAACGCATAGCCGATCTGGCGCGGCGTCAAGCCGAGCAGACGCGCCGCCTTGGCTTTCACCCAGCCCGCCTGCTCCATCGCGCGAATGAGCTTTTCGCGATCGCTGCGCTGATCCACGCCCACAATGGTGCAATTTTCTGCACCCGGACAATTTAAAGGGTTTTCCGGCTCCGCGGCGCTCAGCGTCGGTGGGCGCGGTTCGACCGCGAGAGGCGCCTTTTGGCTGGGGACGATCGGCAACTGCTGCTTGAACAGAGGCGACGGCGCGTGAGCCTCATGCGAGCCGCTCCACAACACGGCCGATAGGCAACCATCGTTGCGGCAGGAGAAATCCTTATCAACAATCGCCTCCCCCCGCGCCAGGGTCGCGGTGCGGAACACGCAATTCTCCAATTCACGGATGTTGCCGGGAAAGCCGCATTCCGACAGCACGTCCATGGCGGAAGTAGACAGCGTGAGATGCGTGCCCTGTTCGGTGTTGAAGCGGCGCAGGAACTCATTGGCGAGCGGCGCGAGATCGCCCTTCCGGTCGCGCAGCGGCGGCAGAAAAATCGGAACGACGCTAATTCTATAGTAGAGATCGGCGCGGAACTCGCCCTTCTGCACCGCCTCTTCGAGATTTTTGTTGGTGGCGCAAACGAAGCGGACATCGACCTTCATCGTGCGCGAGCCGCCGACCCGTTCGAATTCGCCCTCCTGCAACACGCGCAGCAGCTTGGCCTGAAAGGATGGCGTGATCTCGCCGATTTCGTCCAGAAACAGCGTGCCGCCGTCGGCGAGTTCGAACCGGCCCTTGCGTAAATTCGCCGCGCCGGTGAAGGCGCCGCGCTCGTGGCCGAACAACTCCGACTCCAACACGCTTTCGGGCAACGCGGCGCAATTGAGTTTAACGAATGGCTTGGAATGGCGTGGCGAGAGATTGTGAATCGCCGCCGCAAACAATTCCTTGCCGGTGCCCGATTCGCCGCGCAGCAGCACGGTCGATCTCGACTTGGCGACGATTCGGATTTTGTCGATCACCGCGCCCACGGCCGGACTAGAGCCGACAATGCCCTTAATGCCGTTAAATTTCGATTCGGCGATCATGGGCCTGTCGCCTTTGCCGAGGCGCGCGTTCTCCTGCATCAGTCTTTCGCGGTCGCGCGCGATGAGCTTTTGCAGCCGCAACGTTTGCCCAACCAGATTGGCGATCATGGTCAGAAAGCGCACGTCATGATCGAATCGGATCGCCGAGCGATCACTGAAAACACGGTCGATCGTCAGCGTGCCGACCACGGTGTCGCCATCCTTGATCGGCACGCCGACCAATGAAAAAGGCTGGCCGTCCGTTGGCCCCCAATCCGAAAGATCCGAGCCCTCGAACAAAGCTGACGTCTGCACATTTTCGATAACCAGCGGCATTTTTGTGGCGAAGATCTGGCCAACCGCGCGTTCGGGCAAATGATCGAAATATTTCTTCGCGTTGGTCTCGGACCAACCAGAGCCTACGACGATTTCCGGCTCGCCCTGCTTATCCAACAAGGCGAACAGCCCATGCCTCATGTCGAGAAAACTCGACAGCAGCGCCAATACGCCCGCCAAGGTTCGTTCGAGGCGATTGGGGGAAGCCAGTAGTTTCGAGACTTCGTAGATGCCGACCAAAGCGGACTCGCTCAAGTTCGGCGATTGCACTACGGAAATGGTCATGCTGGGTCCGGGGTGACAGCCCATTGCCTTCTCCTTAAAGAACGCTTGGGAGTGGCCTTTTGTTATAATGCGAGCAAAGCGTGTGCCGCTTTTGCGACAAAGTCCCCGCGACAAGTCGACGCGGGCATTCGCGCGATGATCAGGGTTTTTATGCGCTCCCTTGCGCCAGCTCAGAAATTACCGACCAGCCCACACTGCCCGAAGGATCGAGGTGCTTAAGCGAGGCCAGATGTTTCAGCGCTATTTCCCTGTTGTCTCGTTTCAACTCGATGAAGCTCAGCGCCTTTAATGTGAACAAAGCAAAGCGCGCCGGACCGTCGCCTGCTGCATTTTGAGGCGGCCATCGCGCGGGATCGACGCTCCATCCCGCTTGTCGCGCCGCTTCGGCCATGCCTTGCTTCGCGATCCCGGCGGCGAAATCAAGGTTGCCCATGTAGGTGTGTATTTTATAGAGGCAGTAGTATGTCGCGAGTTCCCGCGGCCCCAGCGCCAGCGCCTGACGAAACAGCGGGTCGGCAAGCTCGCGGTCGCTTCGATAAGCCCGGACGCCGCGTTGCAACAGTTCATTGATCGGCGCCGGCAACTCGCCAAAGTCAATCGACGGCGCTTCCATCCCGATCTCTTTCATAAGTACTACGAGGCAAATATCGCGCCACCGCGCTTCTTCAGACACGCGGCGACGCGTCGTCACGCGGCCCGAATGTCGAGTTGGCGACAAACGAAAGCGTATCCCTGTGTTCGTTGTCGGCATGCCAACAACCGCCCATATAAGAACACAACTTATTATTTATACGCCATTTTATCAAGATGAACGAGATGGCATGGTTGTTGCGAACTAAGCCTCAAATCGGATCGCGCTGCGCGACGAAGCGGCCCTATCAAAGCCCGTCGACGTCACGATGCGCTCCGCGAGGTGTCTTGTGAAATAACAACTCGTTAGGAGCTGTCATGGACGATTCTTCCGCCTTCGATTTCGTCGCGGCCGAACCGCTGGACGACATCATGCAAAAAATCGCCGAACACAAAGGCTGCGGGACAACCGCTAGCGCCAGCAAATCCAGTTGCGGGTCCAGCGATGGGCCCGACGACATGGCGCCGGAGATTTGGGAGAAGGTCAAGAACCATCCCTGTTATAGCGAAGAAGCGCATCATCACTACGCGCGCATGCATGTCGCGGTCGCGCCGGCTTGCAACATTCAATGCAACTACTGCAATCGCAAATATGATTGCGCCAACGAATCCCGGCCCGGCGTTGTCAGCGAAAAGCTGACGCCCGAACAAGCGGCGAAAAAAGTGCTCGCCGTGGCTTCCACCATACCACAGATGACCGTGCTTGGAGTCGCCGGGCCCGGCGATCCTCTCGCCAACCCGGCCAAGACGTTCAAGACCTTTGAGCTTATTTCGAAGACGGCGCCCGACATCAAGCTGTGCTTGTCCACCAACGGTCTGGCTCTCCCTGATCACGTCGACACGATCGCCAAATACAACGTCGATCACGTGACCATCACGGTGAACATGGTTGACCCGGAAGTGGGCGCGCGGATCTATCCTTGGATTTTCTGGAAGAACAAGCGCGTCACCGGAATCGAGGCGGCGCGAATTTTGACCGAGCGCCAAATGCAGGGTCTCGAAATGCTCACCGAGCGCGGCATTCTCTGCAAGGTGAACTCCGTGATGATCCCGGGGGTCAACGATCATCATCTGGTCGAAGTCAACCGCGCGGTGAAGTCTCGGGGCGCTTTCCTGCATAACATCATGCCGCTGATTTCCGCGCCCGAACACGGCACGGTGTTTGGTCTCACCGGCCAGCGCGGACCCACGGCGCAGGAACTGAAGGCGTTGCAGGACAGCTGCGAAGGCGAGATGAACATGATGCGGCATTGCCGCCAATGTCGCGCCGACGCTGTGGGCCTGCTCGGGGAAGACCGCTCCGCGGAATTCACCACGGAAAAAATCATGGAGATGGACGTCTCCTACGATCTCGAATCGCGTCAAGCCTATCAGAACGCGGTCGAACAAGAGCGTCTGGCCAAGGTCGCGGCGAAGAACGCCGAACTTGAGACGCTCGCGCGCCAAGAGGCGAGCGACATCAAGATCCTCGTCGCGGTCGCCACGAAGGGCAGCGGCCGCATCAACGAACACTTCGGCCACGCCAAGGAGTTTCAAATCTATGAACTCAGCTCCAAGGGGGCGAAATTCGTCGGTCACCGCCGCGTCGATCTCTATTGCCAAGGCGGTTACGGCGAGGAAGACAGTCTCGAAACCGTGATCAAGGCGATCAACGATTGCGTGGCGGTGTTCGTCGCCAAGATTGGCCATTGCCCGAAGGACGAACTGGCCGCGGCCGGCATCGAACCGATCGACCAGTACGCGTTCGAATTCATCGAGCAATCCGCCATCACCTACTTCAAGGAATATCTCGATCGCGTGAAGCGCGGCGAGATCGCTCACGTCGCGCGCGGCGACGCTGACATCCGGCAGGGCGCCTACATCTCGGCGTAAACGTCCCGCTCAACCCTTCTCGATAGAGGAGCGATCAAAATGACCTATAAGATAGTTGCTTCGCAGTGCACGTCTTGCTCGGCGTGCGAAGCGGAATGCCCCAATGTGGCGATTTCCGAAAAGAACGGCACATTCGTCATAAACCCGAAAAAATGCACGGAGTGCGTCGGTTACTTCGACGTCGCGCAATGCGTCGCGGTGTGCCCGGTCGATGACACCTGCATCATCGACGCGTCTCTTCCACGCTACCAGGCCACGGGAGGCGCGGAATGAATATCTCGTTCACGCCTGCGGCGGAAAAATTCATTCGCCGCTTGATCAAATTCGACGGCGGACCGGGTTATGGGCTTCGTCTGATGGTCTCGCCGGGCGGTTGCTCGGGCCTGTCGGCGGAGTTCGGCGTCCAGGCGGCGCCGGGCGAAGGCGAGAAAGCGTTCGAATTCGGCGATCTGAAGCTTTTCCTTCCCGCGCAAAGCCGCTTGCTGCTGGACGGAGTCGTGATCGACTTCGCCGAAACGCCGACATCGAGCGGCTTCGTCTTCATTGATCCGAAGAAGAAGAATTGCGGCTGCTCGACCATCGACATGACGGCCCCCGAGTCCGCCACGGCCTGAAGGCCGGGCGAACTTTTCTCCTGGAGACGCCGTTATGACGCTTGCAGCCATAGAAGAAATGACGGACGTTCTCGACGCACCCGTATTCGGTGGCGGTCTCCCGCCTGAAGCTGAAAATCTGCTGCGCCAGGCGGGACAATACTACGATCAAGCAGAAACGGCGCTCGCGTATCTGCGTGAGGCGCGTCGTCTCGCGCCGGACCATGCGGCGGTGCTGATCGGGCTCTATCGCTTCTTCTTTTACAAAGGCCGATTGGCCGAAGCGCTGGAGATCGCGCAGACTTGCCTGTTGCGCGCGGCCATCGACAATTCGCTGCCGCTCGATTGGCGCCTCGCTCGTCCGGGGCAGGCGGCGTTCGCCTCTTTTGACGCTCCGATGGCGCGCTTCTTCATGTTCGTGCTGAAGGGTTACGCCTATCTCAATATGCGCCTCGGCGATATCGAGGAAGGTCGCGCGGCGGTCATGAAGCTTCTTGAGCTCGATCCCAGCGACAAGGTGGGCGCGGCGGTTCTGCTCGCTATTCTCCAACAACGAGAGCGCGATGATGTCGATTGATATCGACGAAGCGATCGATTGGCGCGGCCACTTACTAGACTGCAGCGCCTGTGCACATCTAGCCTTGCGCGATGTCCAAAAGTGTCAGCCGCTACGCGCCTGCGTGTTCGACCGCTACGCGCGTCGCATCGATCGCTTCTTCGACTGGAATCCGGAACTAGCCTCGACTTATCTACGTCACCCCTATTTTGAAGTGCGGGCTTGCGCGGCCAAGGCGGCGGACATCTTCTTGTTGCCGGCGCTGCTCGACGACCCTGAAGAAGCCGTGCGGTGGAGCGCCGCGCGACGTCTGCCGAACCGATATCTTCTGAAACTGCGCGGCGATCCGCATCGCGAAGTGCGTATTCGCATCGCACAACGTCTTGATCCGCCCGACTTGCGACCCATGATTTCCGATTCCGACTACGCCGTGCGGCAGATCGTTGCGCGTCGGATAGCTCCGGATCTTCTTATTCTGATGGTTCAAGATGCGGATGTCGAAGTGCGCCGCGCCGTGGTTCGCCGCATCTCAATGCCGGGACTGCGCATTTTAACGCAAGATACCGAGCCGAGCATTCGTGCCGAGGCGGCGCAGCGTTTGCCGATCGACACACTTTCCGCGTTGGCGAATGACGCCGATTGGCGTGTGCGTTACGAGGTCGCGCTTCGGGCGTCGCCGGCCCACGTGTCCCCACTCGCAAAAGACGAAGACCCTATGGTGCGGGAAATCGCATGGGAGCGTCTGCAATCCTTCGCCGCGACGGCTCAGCAAGAGCCGATCAATATCTCAAGCGTCATCTCAAAGGAGCACTGACCATGGGAACGAAAATCAGTCGCGACCACGATGTCGTCGAGCTCAACGATCCGCCGATTTACAATTTCGGCGAAAAGGTGCGCGCCCGCAAAACCGTTCGCAATGACGGCACTTACGCGGGAAAGGACATTGGCGACATTCTCGTCAACAAGGGCGACGAGGGCTTTGTCGTGAGCATAGGCACCTTCCTGCAGCAGTTTTACATCTACGGAGTAGAGTTCCCCGTGACTGGCAACCGAGTCGGCATGAAGCGAAAAGAACTCGATCCGGTTGAAACATTTGAGGAGAGCGCCAGATGACCGACGACGCACAACCAAAATTCGATTGGGGCCGACGTGTGCGCGCTGCGGTCGACCTCTTCAATGACGGAAGCTACCCCGGTTCCGAGCTTGCAAGTTTGCTCGTGAAGGCGGGCGACCTCGGCGAAGTGGTGCAGATCGGCGCGCATGTCGAAAGCGAAACAACTATCTATCTCGTCGAATTCTCTGAAAAAATCGTCATCGGTTGTCTCGAGGACGAAATCGTGTCGGCCTAACAACTATTTTTCGCGTTGCGCTGTAGCGCAGGGCCAAGCCAAAGAGGCGTGCTTTGAAAGTCATGATCCGCAGAAGTTCCGAAGGCGTACTCTCCGCCTACGTGCCCAAGAAAGACCTTGAGGAGCCGATCGTCGCCCAAGAAAATCCCGATCTTTGGGGCGGTTCGGTTACTTTGGCTAATGGCTGGGTGTTGCAGTTGCCGGAAATGGCGGACGGAACCATGTTGCCGATCACCGTGGAAGCGCGGCGAGTGAGCGGCGATTAAACATGCCTATCACGACCGAACAGTTGCGTGAGATTGATCTCATTCTAGCGACCCGTGTAGCCGACGCGGCGGCGATCGCCGATTTACGCAAACTCGAGCCGGGAGTAACGGCCACGCGATGCGACGCGTCCGACGTCGCCGACGAGACGCCGTTTCGCAGTTATTCTCTTTGCAACCTCTATCTGCTCGATGGGCGCGATCATTGCATGCGGCTCACGGACGATCCGACAACCGCCACCGGCCTTATCATCGCGGCTAAAGGAGATGGAGCATGAAGACGACGTTTCTGCCGCTGAGCGATCCGGATCTGTTGCAGAGCGATCTCGACGCAGTGAGCGAAGTCCTGACCTCGCCAAGCCTCTCTGCAGGCCCGGTGGTCCAACAGTTCGAGAAGGAATTCGCCGCTTATCTTTCGCGCAAACATGCGATCGCCGTCGCCAGCGGCACAATCGGCATGCTGTTGGCGCTGCGCGCACGCGGGATCGGGCCGGGCGACGAGGTGATTGCGTCGTCCCATTCCTTCCGCGAGACCGCGCATGCGATTGCGCTCTGCGGCGCGCGGCCGGTGTTCGCCGATATCGACTATTGGACGGGCGCGCTTGCTCCCGAAAAAGCGAAAGCCAAAATTACCGAACGCACGCGCGCAATTATCGCCGGCAACACAAACGGGCACCCGGCCCCTTGGGAACCGCTGCGAGAGGTCGCGGCCGAGGCGGGCTGCATGCTGGTCGAGGATTCGACCGAAGCGATCGGCTCCGTTTATAAGGGCAAGATGGTCGGGAGCTTCGGCGATTGTTCCATATTCGATTTTTCGCAACCGAGCGCTCTGGTTTGCGGCGAAGGGGGTATGGTTGTCACCGATGACGATGAGCTTGCTTCGCTTGTTTGTCGCCTGCGCAGCCGTCGTGTTGAAGAACGATCTTCCGTCGTGCTCGGAGCCCATCCGCCGCTTCAGGCGTCACTCAGCGATATAGCCGCCGCCCTCGGACTTGCGCAATTGCGCCGCATAGAACTGCTGTTGGCCAGGCGCAAACGCGTCGAGCGTTGGTATTATCAATATGTTCAATCCTTCGAGGGCATCAAAGACCCGTATATCGCGCCTGAAGTTGAACAAGTCTATTGGCTCCTTTACGTCGTGCATCTGGGCACGCGCTTTTCGCGTTCGACGCGCGATAGCATCATCGACGATATGCACACCGAAAAGATCGGCGCATGCGCCTATTCCCAACCTCTCCATCTGCAACGCGCATATATCGATCTTGGCTATCGGCGCGGCGATTTCTTTGTGACGGAAAAGGTCGCGGAACGCGCGGTCGCACTGCCCTTGCACGCGCATCTTTCCGAAGAGCAAGTCGCCTTCATCGTCGGAACGATGAAGGATGCGTCGATTAATTTAGGCGCCGGGGCCGCGATATATCTGTAGAGCGTCACCGCACATGCGCGCTGCTCGGATGTTAAGAGCCCGTAACGTCAAAAGCTGCGGCGGCTCATCCTTTCAATTTGAAGAGAACGGACGCCAACACAATTTCTGACAGCGCCTAAGCGAATGTCGGGTCGATAAAATCTTGAAGCTAAAGAGAGATGCAAGTTCTTTCCGTAGTGGGACACAAATTCACTGACATGGATCGAAACTTGCTGTGATGAGGTGGCAGCAGGTTGCATAGCAAGGAGAGAAGACATGCCGATACTTACCATTCTACCGTCCGGGAAGACCATCGAGGCTGAGCCGGGCACCCGCCTGCTCGACGCCATTCTCGCCGCCGGCGAGAATATCGTCAGCAAATGCGGCGGCGAAGCCAAATGCGGAAAATGCCATATATTCGTTCAGGAAGGCCGGAAGAGCGTTTCCAAAATGCAGCGCGCCGAAAACGAAATGCTCGATACGATCATCGGCATTGGCTCGAAGTCGCGTCTCGCCTGCCAGACTTTGTTCGGCAATGACAATGTCACGGTCGAACTACTCGGATTCGGTTCGGGAATGTAAGTCCGCGGCGTCGAACTGTGACGGAAAGCGAACAAAAGAAAGTGAGCACGCAATGACGACAAACGCGACCATCGTTCATGTCCGTTTTGCACCAGACGGATCGGTCACGGAAATCGGCGAGCGACCCGCCGGGCTCGCCGCTCAGCAATGGTACGACAGGCTCAGCGAAAGGTTTGGCTCGGCTTTCCAGGCGCTGGCGGGCGGTCGCGGCGTCTTTCGCGTCGCGAAGGACGATCTAGGGGCGTTCAAGACGGATCTTGAGGTTTTGAAAGCGGCCGAATGACGCGACGAACCGCCGTCGCGAGGAGGGGTCAATGCTCAGTGAAATAGCCGGCGCATTCGAGCGCGGGGACGTTATTCCCTATCTTGGCCCAGGCGTGCTCGCTCTGGCGGAGGCGTCGGAGCTTCCGGCTTCGCCAGAGGCGCTCGTATTGCATCTGACCAGCGCGGCCACCGTACCGCACAAGATTCGCAATAATCTGACGGCGGCGGCGCAATACATCGAAAACTTCAAACACCGCAAGACCGTCGTCGCCGCCATGAACAAAGCCTTTTCGGCGCCGACGAAGCCGACGCTCTTGCACGATTGGCTTGCCACGCGGTCGCGATTGGCGTTGCTTGTCAACGCCTGGTACGATGAATTGCCGCAACAGGCTTTCCAGAGGCGCGCCGACTGGGGACTCGTGCAAGGGGTGAGTCAGGCCGAGCATTTCGGGGAATGGGTGCAGTATTTCCGTCCCGACGGCTCGCTGGTCCCTGGCAAACCGTTTGAGCGCGACGGTTCCGGCGCAAAGGCGCCTGCGGAGGCGCCACCCGAGACGCGGGCCTGGAAGACGCTTGTCTACGAGCCGATCGGATCTGTCGCGCCCGCTGCGAATTATATCGTATCGGACTCCGACTATGTCGAAGTTCTCACCGAGATCGATATTCAAACGCCGATCCCCGAAGCGGTCCAACTCGTTCGTCGAGGACGCAACTTCCTGTTTTTGGGCTGCCGCTTCGCGACGCAGATCGAGCGCAACTACGCGCGCCAAATCATGAAACGTTCGTCGGATCGACACTGGGCGGTAATCGAAGGGCCGATCACAAAAAACGAGACGAAGTTCCTGGCCGAGCAGAACATTGTTCGGATCGACGCGCCGCTGGCCGAATTCGTCGGGGAATTGACGGGCGCCAGAGCGGCGGCGTTGGTTTAAGTCAGCGTGCGCTGAAAGGGAGAAGAAATGTTGGCCGATCTTCCAGTGGTGTTCAAATATCATGTGTTCGCCTGTTTTCAACAGAGACCTCCTGGACATCCGCGAGGGAGCTGCATGGGGGCGGGAGCAAAGCCATTGTGGGATCGGTTACAGGGACGACTAGCCGCTACGCCGCTCCCGGATGTGTCCGTAACCGCGACCGGATGCCTTGGCTTTTGCCGCGCCGGACCATTGATGGTGGTATACCCGGAAGGCGTCTGGTACGTGCCGCGCACCGAAGAAGACATCGACGAGATCATACAGTCGCACTTCGTGGACGGCGCGCCGGTGGAACGGCTCATTATCGTGCCGAGCCCCTGAGACGCGGCAAACCAATGCCACTGGAGCCCTGGTTGCGCGATTTGCACAACCAGGGCTTTTTTCATTTGGCGCGAATTTGCCGACGCTGAGAAGGCCGTCCCTGCTTTAATTGCAAAGCAAATCTCTAGCGCCGCCCCAACAGCACATCCACTTTCCCGCGCACGAATTCTATGGTCAACGGCTTGATCAATACGCCGTGGGCGCCGCTGGCCAGACACTGCTTAGCAAAGCCGTCTGTCGCGAAATCGACAATGACCAAAACCTTGGCGCTAGGAAGGCGTTCGTCGATCTCGTTGAAAATCTCGGCGCCCCGTTTGCGCACCAGCGCTTCGCCCAGGATCACCATATCCGGCGGCCAATCCCGCCCTTTATCGTAAGCCCATTCGAGGCTCGGCGCTTCATGCGTTTCATTTTCATCATGCAGCATGAACTGCACTGCCGCGCGTATGATTTCGTCCTCATCGACAACAAAAATGCGTTTGTTGTCGACAGCTTTAGATGTCTCGACGCCGATCTGCATGTCGCCCTCGCTCTGGGTTGTCGGCGCACAGGAAGCAAGCCCCATGCCTCGCGTTCGACGACTGAATTGAACTTCGTTCGATTCCACGCATCGTTGTCGGCTTTGAAACAGCCGACCGCAATTCGAAAAAGATACAATATTATCAATAGCTTGATCAACTAATTGGAGCTGGCACGCCCCTTGCGTCAAAGGACACGCAAGGCGGACGGCCGCAGATAATCTCGTCTCACTCGAGAGGAATGCGGCCCCGACGCCGGGCTTGGTCGCAATGGGCAAACGACTTCGGCCTGCGTGTCGCGCGCGCCGATCGCATTAACAGGCATCTTAAGGAGCTAGAGAGATGGCAGCACTTCGTCAGATCGCATTCTACGGGAAGGGTGGCATCGGTAAATCCACCACTTCCCAGAACACCCTCGCGGCGCTCGCCGAGATGGGCCAAAAGATTCTCATCGTGGGATGCGACCCCAAGGCGGACTCCACCCGCCTGATCCTTCACCAAAAGGCGCAGGACACCATTCTGAGCCTCGCGGCGGAAGCCGGAAGCGTCGAAGATCTCGAACTCGAAGACGTGATGAAGGTTGGCTACAACGACATTCGCTGCGTCGAGTCCGGCGGACCGGAGCCCGGAGTTGGCTGCGCCGGCCGCGGCGTCATCACCTCGATCAACTTCCTCGAGGAGAACGGCGCTTACGAAGGCGTTGACTATGTTTCCTACGACGTGCTCGGCGACGTGGTTTGCGGCGGCTTCGCCATGCCTATTCGCGAGAATAAGGCGCAGGAAATCTACATCGTCATGTCCGGCGAGATGATGGCCATGTATGCGGCCAACAACATCTCCAAGGGCATTCTGAAATACGCCAATTCCGGCGGCGTGCGCCTGGGCGGGCTGGTTTGCAACGAGCGCCAGACCGACAAGGAGTACGAACTCGCCGATGCGCTCGCCAAAAAACTCGGCAGTAAGCTCATCTACTTCGTGCCGCGCGACAATATCGTTCAGCACGCCGAACTTCGCCGCATGACTGTCATCGAGTTCGCGCCCGAGTCCAAGCAGGCCGAGCATTACCGTACGCTGGCGACGAAGATACACGCCAATGTCGGCAATGGCACGATCCCGACGCCGATCACCATGGACGAACTCGAAGACATGCTGATGGAGCACGGCATCATGAAGGCGGTCGACGAGTCCGAAATCGGCAAGAAGGCCGCCGAACTCGGCCTCACCGCGGTCGCCTAAACCTTGAACATCGTTCGCCCGGTCGCATGGCGATCGGGCGGCGCCCTCCCAACCTTTAAAGGGGTGCCGCTATGAGCCTGGCGCAAGCAGAAACCATTGAAGAAGTGAAGGCTAGAAACAAAGAACTCATCAAGGAAGTTCTCGAAGTCTATCCCGAAAAAACGGCCAAACGTCGCGCCAAGCATCTCGGCACTTTCGAGGATGGCAAACCGGACTGCGGCGTGAAGTCCAACATTAAGTCGATCCCCGGCGTGATGACCATTCGCGGCTGCGCTTATGCCGGCTCTAAGGGTGTGGTCTGGGGGCCGATCAAGGACATGATCCACATCAGCCATGGCCCCGTGGGCTGTGGGCAATATTCTTGGGCCTCCCGCCGCAATTATTACATTGGTACGACCGGCGTCGATACATTCGGCACGATGCAGTTTACGTCCGACTTCCAGGAGAAGGACATTGTGTTTGGCGGGGACAAAAAACTCGCCAAAATCATGGACGAAATCCAGGTTCTGTTTCCGCTCAACAAGGGCATTACTGTTCAATCAGAGTGCCCGATCGGCTTGATCGGCGACGATATCGAGGCGGTCTCCAAGGCCAAGTCGAAGGAATATAATGGCAAGACGATTGTTCCCGTCCGCTGCGAGGGATTCCGCGGTGTGTCGCAATCGCTGGGCCATCACATTGCTAACGACGCCGTGCGCGACTGGGTGTTCGATAAGCAGGAAGGCAAGCCGGCGCGCTTTGAGCCCACGCCTTATGACGTCGCCATCATCGGCGACTATAACATCGGCGGCGATGCTTGGTCTTCACGCATTCTGCTCGAAGAAATTGGATTGCGCGTTGTTTCGCAATGGTCCGGGGACGGCACCATCGCCGAGCTTGAAGCGACGCCTCGAGCGAAACTCAATGTCCTGCATTGCTACCGCTCAATGAACTACATTTCCCGCCATATGGAAGAGAAATACGGCGTTCCGTGGGTAGAGTACAACTTCTTCGGACCCTCGAAAATTGCGGAGTCTCTACGCAAAATCGCAAGCCACTTTGACGACAAGATCAAAGAAGGCGCGGAAAGGGTCATCGCCAAATACCAGGCGCTGAATGACGCGGTTATCGCCAAATACCGCCCGCGGCTCGAAGGCAAGAAGGTTATGTTGTTCGTCGGCGGCCTCCGCCCGCGGCACGTGATCGGCGCCTATGAAGACCTCGGGATGGAGATTGTCGGCACCGGCTATGAATTCGGTCACAACGACGATTACCAGCGAACCACTCACTACGTGAAGGACGGCACGCTGATCTATGACGACGTGACCGGCTACGAGTTCGAGAAGTTTGTCGAAAAGATCCAGCCCGATCTCGTCGGCTCCGGCATCAAGGAAAAATACGTCTTCCAAAAGATGGGCGTGCCTTTCCGTCAGATGCACAGCTGGGACTATTCAGGCCCCTATCATGGCTACGACGGCTTCGCGATCTTCGCGCGCGACATGGACATGGCGATCAATTCGCCAGTCTGGAAAATCACCAAGGCCCCCTGGGCCGCTTGATTAGATAAGCTAGACCCCCCGCTCCATGAGGAGCGGGGCGGCTCGCGGACCGACAAGGGGATACGACATGCCACAGAACGCAGACAACGTCCTTGATCATTTCAACTTGTTCCGCCAGCCGGAATACAAGGAGATGTTTGAGAACAAGAAGAAGAACTTCGAAAATCCGGTCGCGGACGCCGAACTTGAGCGAGTGCGCGAATGGACCAAGACCGACGAATATCGCGAAAAGAATTTCGCCCGCGAAGCTCTGACCGTCAATCCAGCGAAAGCTTGCCAGCCGCTCGGCGCGGTTTTTGCGGCGGTCGGATTTGAGAGCACGATTCCCTTCGTGCACGGCAGCCAGGGCTGCGTCGCCTATTATCGCTCGCACTTCTCGCGCCACTTCAAGGAGCCAACCTCGTGCGTGTCCTCCTCGATGACCGAAGATGCCGCGGTGTTCGGCGGCCTCAACAATATGATCGACGGCCTCGCCAACACTTACAACATGTATAAGCCGAAGATGATCGCCGTCTCCACAACCTGCATGGCGGAAGTCATCGGCGACGATCTCAACGCCTTCATCAAGACCTCCAAGGAAAAGGGTTCGGTTCCGCAGGAGTTCGACGTTCCCTTCGCCCACACGCCCGCCTTCGTCGGCAGCCACATCACCGGCTACGACAATGTGATGAAGGGCGTGATCGAACATTTCTGGGATGGCAAGGCTGGCACGGCGCCGAAGCTCGAGCGCGTTCCCAACGAGAAGATCAACTTTCTCGGCGGCTTCGACGGCTACACCGTCGGCAATCTGCGCGAGGTGAAGCGTATCTTCAACTCTATGGGCGTCGAATATACGATCCTCGGCGACAACAGCGACGTTTGGGATACGCCGACCGATGGCGAGTTCCGCATGTATGATGGCGGCACCACGCTCGAAGAGGCCGCCAACGCGATCAACGCCAAGGCGACGATCTCGATGCAGCAGTATTGCACCGAGAAGACACTGCCGGTGATCGCCGCGCACGGTCAAGAGACGGTGGCGCTAAATCATCCGATCGGCGTCAAGGGCACCGACGAATTCCTGATGGCGATCTCGCGCATTTCCGGCAAGCCGGTGTCGGCGGAGTTGACCAAGGAACGCGGTCGTCTGGTCGACGCCATGGCCGACTCGGCGGCTCATATTCACGGCAAGAAATTCGCGATCTATGGCGATCCGGATCTCTGCCTCGGATTGACCGCCTTCCTGATGGAGCTTGGCGCGGAGCCAGTGCATGTGCTCGCCACCAATGGCGGCAAGGCCTGGCAGGCAAAGACCGAACAACTGCTCGCCAGTTCGCCGTTCGGCAAGAACTGCCATGCATACGCCGGCAAGGATCTGTGGCACATGCGCTCCCTGCTGTTCACGGAACCGGTCGATTTCCTGATCGGCAACACCTATGGCAAATATCTTGAGCGCGACACGGGCACGCCGCTTATCCGCATCGGCTTCCCGATCTTCGATCGCCATCATTACCATCGCTATCCGGTGTGGGGCTATCAGGGCGGCATGAACGTGCTTGTGTGGATACTCGACAAGATCTTCGACGAGATCGATCGCAACTCCAATGTTGTGGCGAAGTCAGACTACAGCTTCGACATCATCCGTTAGAGGCTTGAGAATCAACGCCGGGCGCAGAGGCTGCCCGGCGATGACCAGCTAAGCGCCCATCCCGACATAAGTCATGTCGTCTCGGTCGACCGCTGCGCAGGCGCCATACGCGCGCTTTTGTGGAATGCGGTGGCCGCTTAGGAGGCTGCAATGACCAGTCTTGCGAATAAAATCCAGGACGTCTTTAACGAACCGGGCTGCGGCAAAAATCAGGGTAAGTCCGAGAAAGAGCGCAAGAAAGGCTGCACCAAGCAGCTCGCGCCAGGCGCGGCCGCTGGCGGTTGCGCATTCGACGGCGCGAAGATAGCCCTGCAACCGATTACCGATGTCGCGCATCTCGTGCATGGCCCCATAGCGTGCGAAGGCAATAGCTGGGATAATCGCGGCGCCAAATCGTCCGGTTCCCGTCTTTATCGCACCGGCTTTACGACAGATATGAGCGAGAACGACGTCATTTTCGGCGGTGAAAAGCGGCTGTACAAGTCGATCAAGGAAATTCTCGACAAATACGATCCGCCGGCGGTCTTTGTGTATCAGACCTGCGTTCCGGCGATGACCGGCGACGATATAGGCGCCGTGTGCAAGGCGGCGAGCGCCAAATTCGGCAAGCCGATCATTCCAGTGATTGCGCCTGGTTTCGTCGGTCCCAAAAATCTCGGCAACAAGCTCGCTGGCGAGGCTATCCTCGACCACGTGATCGGTACCGTCGAGCCCGAATACACGACGCCCTACGACATAAATATCATCGGGGAATATAACCTCGCCGGCGAATTGTGGCAGGTGAAGCCGCTGCTCGACGAACTCGGAATTCGCATTCTGTCCTGCATATCCGGTGACGCCAAATATCACGAGGTCGCCTCCTCGCACCGCGCCAAAGCCGCGATGATGGTTTGCTCCAAGGCGATGATCAATGTCGCCCGCAAGATGGAGGAGCGTTACGGCATCCCCTTCTTCGAAGGATCGTTCTACGGCATTGGCGACATGAGCGACTCTTTGCGCGAGATCGCGCGGCTGCTGATCGAGCGCGGCGCTCCGGCGGAGTTGATGGACCGCGTGGAGATTGTCATCGCGCGCGAGGAGGCGCGAGCCTGGGCGCGCATCGCTCCCTATAAAGAGCGCCTCATTGGCAAACGGGTGCTGCTCATCACTGGCGGCGTCAAATCCTGGTCCGTCGTGGCCGCGCTTCAGGAGGCTGGCCTCGAAATCGCTGGCACCAGCGTCAAAAAGTCGACAAAGGAAGATAAGGAAAAAATCAAGGAGTTGATGGGGCAGGACGCCCATATGATCGACGATATGACGCCGCGCGAAATGTATAAAATGCTCAAGGAAGCTCGCGCCGACATCATGCTGTCGGGCGGCCGTTCCCAGTTTATCGCGCTCAAGGCCAAAATGCCCTGGCTTGACATCAATCAGGAGCGCCATCACGCCTATGGCGGATATGAAGGCATGGTGGAACTGGTCGCCGAAATCGACAAGGCGATTTATAATCCTGTTTGGGCTCAGGTCCGCCTGCCGGCGCCTTGGGAAGAGACGAGTTGGGAAGAGCGCGCCACGAAAGCTATCGAAGCGGAGGCCGCGGCTCTGGCCGCCGACCCCGAGCGCGCCGAGGAAGTCCGGCGCGAGCAAAAAGTTTGCTCATGCCAAAATGTGAATGTTGGCGCCATCGAAGATGCGCTCCGCGCGAACGGACTCGATAGCGTCGAGGCTGTCGGCGGCGCGACGCGCGCGGGAACAGGCTGTGGCGGCTGCCAAGCGAAAGTCGCCGAAATTTTGGAAGCGTTCAATGGCGCTGGCGCCGTTCCTGCTTCCCGAGCGGCGTGAGGCAGACAATGGCGCTCGTGAAGCACTCCAAAAAATCCTGCGCGGTCAATCCGCTCAAAATGAGTCAGCCAATCGGCGGCGCGCTGGCGTTCATGGGTGTTTCGAACTGCATGCCGGTGCTGCATGGTTCTCAAGGCTGCACCTCATTCGGTCTGGTGCTGTTCGTGCGGCATTTTCGCGAAGCGATCCCGCTGCAGACCACGGCCATGAACGAGGTCGCGACAATTCTCGGTGGCCTCGACAATATCGAACAGTCCATCCTCAACATCGTCAAACGAGCCAATCCTCAGGTGATCGGAATTTGCTCGACCGGCGTCACCGAGACCAAGGGCGACGATGTGGATGGTTACCTCAAGTCCCTGCGGCAGCGACGCCCCGAGCTCGCCGATCTCGGCATTGTCTATGTGTCGACGCCGGACTTCAAGGACGCGTTTCAGGACGGCTTCGCCAAGACCGTTACGAAGATCATCGAGGCGTTTGTCCCCGAATACGAAGAATCGCCGCGGCGCGCGCCCGAGCGCGTGAACGTCTTAGCGGGCTGTCATCTCACACCTGGCGACATCGACGAGTTGCGAGACATAATCGAATGTTTCGGACTGCAGCCCACGTTCCTTCCCGATCTCTCCGGCTCTCTCGACGGTCACATTCCCGAGGACTTTACGCCAACGACGCTTGGAGGCGTGACAAGGGCGGATATCGCTCGGATGGGAACGGCCGGTTGGACCATTGCGATCGGCGAGCAGATGCGCGACGCGGCGCTCGCGTTGGAGGCGCGCGCTGGCGTTCCCTTCGCTCTGTTCGACCGCCTGACCGGCCTCGGCGTCAATGACGAATTTGTCGCTTTTCTGTCAAAGATTAGCGGGCGGCCCGTTCCTCTCAAAATTCGCCGACTGCGCGGACAACTCGTCGATTCGATGCTCGACGGACATTTCCATTTCGGGGGCAAACGCATCGCCATCGGCGCGGAGCCGGACCTCCTGTGGAGCGTGGGCTCCTTTCTCACGGAAATGGGCGCTGATATCGTTGGCGCCGTGACGACGACCAAATCGCCGCTGCTCGAAAAATTTCCTGCCGAGGAAGTTTTGATCGGCGATCTGGAAGATTTGGAGCAACGCGCCGCGGGCGCCGACCTCATCGTGACGCACTCTCAAGGCCGACAAGCCTCCGAGCGGCTGGGTGTGCCGCTCTTTCGACTGGGTTTGCCGACGTTCGATCGTCTGGGCGCAGCGCAGGAGGTCTCGGTGGGTTATCGCGGCACGCGCAATTTGATTTTCGCGATCGGCAATATCTTCATCGCTCAAACACATGAGCCCGATCCCGAGAGTTGGCGCCACGACTTCGGTGATGCCGGTGCGACGGTTCACAATAATCAACTCGTCCAGATCGACACGATCGCCTGACGACGAAGGAGGCAGCATGAAAGTCGCATTCGCAACACAGGATCTCGAAAGAGTCGACGCGCATTTCGGCTGGGCCAAGAACATTGCGATCTATGAACTCACGGCCCAGGGATATGATTTCGTCGAAACGTTCCAATTCGCAGGAGACCTTCAGGAAGACGGCAACGAGGATAAGCTGCTCCCTAAGATCGAGGCGATAAAGGATTGCTCGATCCTTTATGTCGCGGCCATCGGCGGCTCCGGAGCGGCTCGCATCGTCGCGCGAAACATCTTCCCAATGAAGGTGCAGCAGCCCGAGAAAATCGTCGATCTGCTGGATAAGCTGAAGACGGTTATGAGCGGGACGCCGCCGCCCTGGCTGCGCAAGATCCTGTCCAAGGGCCAAGAGCGCACATTCGAATTCGAGGAGGAAACGACAAATGGTTGATGTAGCGACCATCAGCGAGGCCAGCGCCGTGGAAAACCTGTTCATCAAGGAACTGATCAAACAGTGGCGCGCGCAGGACACGCATGGAACATGGGATAAAAAAGGAGATATCGAGCTTCTCGCCCCCTATATCGTCGATAAGGAGGCGCGCAAGCTTCTGCCGATCATCGGCGACCCCGATCCAGAGATCCTTTGGCGGCTGGAGCTGTTTTATAACGCCGTCGGTCTCGCCATCGAACGCGCCACCGGCGTTATGGTGCAGCCGATGATGAAGATGAGCCACGAAGGCTTCGGCCGGCAGATTCTCATCGCCGGGCGACTCATTGTTGTCAACAAGCAGCTGCGCGACGTGCATCGCTTCGGCTTCGAAACTCTGGAAAAGTTGGCGGCCGAAGGAACCAAATTCGTCGACTCCGGCATCGAGATGATTCAAAAATACCCCGAAGTCGCCAACTTCTAAAGGGTGAGGCTATGAGCTCCATTGATGAGGTGAAGGCAGAGATCAAAAAGCTCTCTGCGAAGGCGATGAACATGAAGCTGAATCTTCATGACCTCTCCGAAGAATTGCCGCTCAACTGGCACACCATTCTGCCGATCGCGCAAGAAACCCATGACGCCTACGCGGCTCTGGAAGTCGCGCGTCACAAGCTTAAGGAATTGGAGACTGCGTGATGGGCGCTTTTAAAACGCGGGACGGCTCGAATTATACTCCGCTCTATCTCACCGACATTAACGGCGAGACCTGCATCGGCTGCGGTCGCTGTTTCAAAGTCTGTCCGCAAAATGTGATGGCGCTCTACGGCGTCGACGACGAGGGCCAGATTTTAGGCGCGGTCACCGAGGACGACGAGGACGACTTCGACGGCGAGCTCAATCGCAAGATCATGAAGGTCGAACATCCAGGCTCCTGCATCGGCTGCAACGCCTGTTCACGGGTCTGTCCGAAGAACTGTCAGACGCATGTTCCCGCCGACGAACTTGCGGCGTAACGGACAATGGCGCTCCTTGCTCAGAATCGAACCGACAATGGAGGGCTTTTTCGCGACGATCCGCCGACCAAACGGGGAGAGGGCTTTTCGCCGGCTCCGCGCGACCGCTTCACCGCGCATGTCTTTGCGTGTCTGCTTGAAATTGGCGCGAGCGACGCACGCGTGTCGGGTTCTACGCTAGGGGAGACGCTCGGTCTTTGCGCGAGCGAACTCGGCGCGCTTGTTGCGGCCTGGTCGCCTGCGACGGCGAACCGACTAGCCGGCGCGCCGCAGCCTGCCCACATCGTGTTCGACGAGGAAGAGCAGCAACTGTTGGCGCTGTTCCATCGCTATAGCTGCGACGACTCACGCGAAAGCCATTGGCTCGCCGCCGGGCTGACGCGGCGTTGCATGGCGCCGAACCATCTGTGGCAGGATCTCGGCCTGCATTCGCGCGACGAACTGAATCGGCTGATGCGAGAGCGCTTTCCCGATCTTGCCGCGCGCAACCTGCGAAATATGAAATGGAAGAAGCACATTTATCGCAGTCTGTGCGAGCTTGAAGGCTTTTCACTTTGCGCTGCGCCAAGCTGCTCGGAATGCGCCGATTACGCCGAATGTTTTGGCGAGGAAAGCGGGCTTTCGCGCATCGCGCCGGATGCGGAGGCGCTGCGCCGCCCTTTGAGGAACGACGGGATATAAGCAATCCCCGCCGCGGCAAAGCGCGCGACGATCTTGAGCCGGACCGACCCGCGTGTTGCTTGGCGCGCACCTCCGGGAACGCCGGGTGGTCGAAGGCTGCATGCCTGTCTCACCGTTGTTTTCCATCCCGGAATCGAGTGTGGCGATTAGATAAGTTCTTGTCTGACTTACGACAATGTTGCGTTGCGCACGGGCTGGTAAGCGAGCAAATCGTTGATTGTAATAATGATTTCACGCTGGCACAGTGGTTGCTAGCAATGCGTCGAGATCACTCAACGCGAAGGAGGCAGCCCATGATACAGCTTACCGACAGCGCTCTAAGCGCAGTGCGCACCGCGATAGCCGGCGCGGGACCGGATGTCGAAGGACTGCGTATTATGGTCGAGGCCGGCGGCTGCGCGGGCTTTAAATATATGATGGGGCTCGTCAGCGAAGCCAATCCGAGCGACGTCGTGTACGAGCGCGACGGCGTGAAGGTCTATGTCGAGGAGGGCAGCATCGCTTATCTCGATGGCGCCAAGGTGGACTTTGTGATCGGCTTGGATGGATCGGGCTTCACCTTTGATAATCCCCAGGCCAAATCCAGCTGCTCTTGCGGTAAATCCTTCGGTTAAGCCTTTTTAGGAGTCGCTGCGATGTGGGACTATACCGATAAAGTAAAGGACTACTTCTTTAATCCGAAAAACGCCGGTGTGCTTAGCGAAGCCAATGCAATTGGCGAAGTCGGCGCAATCGCTTGCGGTGATGCGCTCAAGCTGATGCTCAACGTCGATCCGGTAACGCAAATCATTCTCGATGCGAGGTTCCAGACTTTTGGTTGCGGATCGGCCATCGCGTCTTCATCCGCGCTGACCGAACTGGTGATCGGCAAGACCATCGACGAGGCGCTTAAGATCACCAATCAGGATATTGCTGACTTCCTTGGCGGTCTGCCACCGGAAAAAATGCATTGTTCGGTGATGGGCTATGAGGCGCTGCAATCGGCCGTCGCCAATTTTCGGGGCGAGGTGTGGAAGGACGATCACGACGAAGGCGCCCTTGTTTGCAAGTGCTTTGGCGTCGACGAGGGCGTGATCGAGCGCGCGATCAAAATGAACAAGCTCACCAGCGTCGAACAGGTGACCGACTACACCAAGGCGGGCGGCGGCTGCCTGACCTGTTTCGACAAGCTTGAAGAAATTCTCGCCAAGACCAACGCCGAGTTGGTCGCGGAAGGCGTGCTTGCCGAACACGACGCCTATCGCGTCGGTGCGGCCGACCCCAAGAAGCTCAAGGAAAAGGCCAAGGCCGCGAAGACCCAACAGGCGCCGATCGAAATTTCGCCGCTCAAGCCGGCGTCGCCAATTCCGCCGCCATCCGCGAGCCTCACTAACCTACAAAAGATTCGCCTTATCGAACAAGTCATCGAAGAGTTGCGTCCCTATCTGCGTAAAGATGGCGGCGACTGCGAATTGGTCGATGTCGACGGCGGCAATGTGTTGGTCAATCTGTCGGGCGCCTGCGTCGGCTGCCAGATGTCGAGCGTGACGATCTCGGGAATTCAAGAGCGGCTGATGGCTAAGCTCGGGACTCCCATTCGCGTCGTTCCGGTTGGCCGTAACGCTCACTGAAAAAGCAGTTCGGAGGAGAGTGACATGAAGGCTGTCTATCTCGACAATAATGCAACGACGCGCGTCGATCCGGAAGTGGTCGCGGCCATGTTGCCGTTCTTTTCCGAGCAATTCGGGAATCCGTCGTCGATTCATTCTTTCGGCGCCAACGTCGGCGCGGCGGTGAAGACGGCGCGCGCCCAATTGCAGACGCTCCTCGGCGCCGCGCATGATCACGAGATCGTCTATACCTCCGGGGGCACCGAAGCCGACAACACCGCTATTCTCTCGGCGTTGGAGGCTTTGCCGGAGCGTGACGAAATCGTCACCAGCAAGGTCGAGCATCCCGCCGTGCTAGCGCTGTGCCAGCACCTCGAGAAGATCGGCCGCGCCAAGGTGCATTATATCGGCGTCGACTCCTTCGGCCGCATCGATATCGAGGCCTATCGCGCCGCGCTGTCGGACAAGGTGGCCGTCGTCTCGCTGATGTGGGCGAACAACGAGACCGGCACGATTTTTCCGATCGAAGGGCTCGCCGATCTCGCCAAGGAGCATGGCGCGCTGTTTCATACGGATGCTGTGCAGGCGGTTGGAAAAGTGCCAATCTCCTTGAAAGACAGCGCCATCGACATGCTGTCGCTGTCTGGCCACAAGCTGCATGCGCCCAAGGGAGTCGGCGCGCTTTACGTCAAGCGCGGCGCGCGGTTCAAGCCGCTGTTGCGCGGCGGCCATCAGGAACGCGGGCGCCGCGCCGGCACCGAGAACGCGCCCGGGATTGTCGCGCTTGGCAAAGCCGCGGAACTGGCGGCCAAACATATGGCCCAAGAGCAGACGAGGGTGAAGGGATTGCGGGATCGCTTGGAAGGCGCGTTGCTTCAACGCATTCCCAATTGCTTCGTCAATGGCGATCGCGACGATCGTCTACCAAACACCTGCAATATCGCCTTCGAATATGTGGAGGGGGAAGGCATATTGCTTCATCTTACGCGCGCTGGCGTCGCCGCCTCGTCGGGCTCCGCCTGCACGTCCGGTTCGCTTGAACCTTCGCATGTGCTGCGTGCGATGAACATTCCCTTTACGGCGGCGCATGGCTCGATCCGCTTCTCCTTCTCGCGCGACAATGGGGACGAGGATGTCGATCGCGTGATCGAAGTGCTGCCGGGCATCCTCGAAAAGCTTCGGGCGCTGTCGCCTTTCTGGGCGGGCGCTGATAAGTCCGGAAAAGAGTTCAAGCCCGTTTACGCGTGAGGCGCGCCGTGAACATCGAACAGACTCGCATTTTCGTTAACGACACGACGCTACGCGACGGTGAACAGGCGCCCGGGGTCGCCTTCACAGGCGCCGAAAAACTGGCGATTGCGCGGGCCCTGGCGCGCGCTGGCGTCGATGAAATCGAAGCCGGCACGCCGATTATGGGGCGCGACGAGATTGCCGCAATCTCTGAGATCGCGGCGGATGGCCTGCCGTGCCGTGTAAGCGTGTGGTGTCGGGCCGCCGAGGTCGACATAGACGCCGCTCTTCGTACGGGCGTAACGCACGTCAATATCTCCTCGCCGATGTCAAGATTGCAGATTGGCGTCAAGCTAGAGACGGATGTTGACGGCGCAGCAGAGCGCGTGCGGCGCGTCGTATCCTACGCGGCCTCGCATGGCCTTTCGGTTGCGCTCGGCGGCGAAGACTCGTCTCGCGCCGATCCGCGCGACATCGGTAAGATCTTGCGCGCCGCGACGCAGGAAGGCGCAACTCGCTTTCGGTTCGCCGACACTCTCGGAGTTCTCGACCCTTTCGCCACATATGAATCGATCAAACGCATCCGCGAGGAAACCGATTTGCCGATCGAGTTTCATGGTCATGACGATGTGGGCCTCGCCACCGCTAATACGCTGGCCGCGATCCGCGCCGGCGCCCGGCATGCTTCAGTCACTGTGCTGGGTCTGGGCGAACGCGCGGGCAACGCCGCACTCGAAGAGGTGGCCGTAGCCTTGGGCCATGTCGCTCAAGGTCGCACCAATATGGACCCCAAGCAATTGCGCGGACTGGCGCAACTGGTCGCTGGCTCCGCGCGTCGGAAGATTGGGCGCGCCAAGGCTATTGTGGGCGGGGATATTTTTACGCATGAGTCGGGGATTCACGTTGCGGCGTTGCTGAAGGATGCGCGCAGCTATCAGGGAATAGACCCGGCGCATCTGGGCCGTCGCAACAAAATCGTTATCGCAAAGCACTCCGGTCTCGCCGCCATCGCTGGAAAATGCGCGGAGCTTGGAGTCGAGCTTGACCGCGCCGTTGCAGTTCGCGTTCTCGATCATATTAAAAGCCGCACCCGCGTAAAAAAGGGGCCGCTGAGCAAAATGGAATTCCGTCGACTGGTGGAATGCGCTCGGCGAGAAATCGAAAGAGTCGAGCCGCACGAACAGTTCGGAGGCGGGTTATGACCGACATCGCTTTGTCTGTCGCCGCGCCCCGGGTCGCCGCGCGCAAACTGCTGGCGACGCTTCATGATGACATTGCTTGCGTTTCGCAACGAGATCCTGCCGCACGAGGCGCGCTTGAAGTCTTGTTGCTCTACCCTGGCGTGCATGCCCTGATCTGGCACCGTCTTGCGCATCGACTTTGGCGCGCCAACTTTAAGTTTCTTGGCCGCTTCGTCTCGTGGTTTGCGAGGCTCGTCACCAATATCGACATTCATCCGGGAGCCAGCGTCGGCGAGCGCGTATTCATCGACCACGGCGCCGGCGTCGTCATCGGCGAGACGGCGGTGATCGGCGACGACGTGACCATGTATCACGGCGTCACGCTCGGCGGCACTTCATGGGCGGCTGGCAAGCGGCACCCGACTTTGGAGAACGGCGTGTTAGTGGGCGCGGGCGCAAAAATCCTCGGACCGATCACGGTCGGCGCGCGCGCGCGCATCGGCGCAAATTCCGTTGTCATCGAAGATGTTCCGCCCGAAATGACAGTGGTCGGCATTCCCGGCCGGATTGTGCGCGAAGAACGCCGCCGAGGCGGCGCGGATGGTCGCATCGACCTCGAACATCACCTCATTCCAGATCCGGTTGGCGACGCCATGAAGGTTCTGATCGACCGCATCGACTTTTTGGAGGCGCGGCTTTCTCACCTGCAACTCAAGGTGAGTAGCGCGGCGTCGGGAGCGAATCTTGGACGCGATATGCATGGGAGCGCAAGACAATGAGCATTCTGGACGATCTGCGCAAACTCTCCTCCGCCGAAGAATTTTTCGACGTGCTCGGCGTGGAGTACGATCCCGCCGTCATTCGCGTCGCGCGGCTGCACGTTTTGCGGCGAATGGGCGAATATCTCTTCAGCGCGGGCCTTGAGAACGTCCAGGACGACGAAGCGCGCGAAGCCTGTAAGAACCATCTGACAAAGGCCTATGCAGATTTTGTCGCTTCTTCGCCAATCGAACAGCGAGTGTTCAAGGTTCTCAAAGACGCAGTCAAGCCAAAGGAAGAGCCCAAGAAACCCTTTGTGCCGCTGAGCATCCTTACAACCCCGACCGTCGACAGCGTTTGACGCGAGCTTATAGGAGACGCGCCGTGAAGATTTTGGTTTGCATCAAACAGGTTCCCGACAGCGCACAAATTCGAGTGCATCCGGTGACCAATACGATCATGCGCCAGGGCGTGCCGACGATCATCAACCCTTATGATCTCTTTTCGCTGGAAGAGGCGCTGCGACTTCGCGACAAATTTGGCGGAGAAGTGACAGTCCTCACCATGGGGCCGCCCATGGCCTCGGAATCCCTGCGCAAGGCTCTGGCCATTGGCGCCGACCGCGCCATTCTGCTCACGGACCGGTCTTTCGCCGGCTCCGACACTTTAGCGACGACCTATGCGCTGGCGCAGGCGATCCGCAAAATCGAACAGGTCTATGGCGCACAGGAAATTGTATTCGCTGGCAAGCAGACCATCGACGGCGACACGGCGCAGGTCGGGCCGGGCGTCGCCAAGCGACTCAATATTCTGCAACTCACCTATGTGTCGAAAATCGACAGCTGCGACGTTACAAGCCGCGAAATTATAGTCGAGCGCCGCGCCGAGGGCGGCGTGCAGGTGCTGAAGACCAGGCTGCCCTGCCTTATCACCATGCTGGAAGGCTCCAACGAAGTCCGGCGCGGCACGATTGACGATTCCTTACGCGCGGCGCGCGCCGAAATCGTCACCTGGAGCGCCAAGGACGCCGACATCGCCGATCTGACAAAATGCGGGCTCAAAGGCTCGCCGACCATCGTCAAAAAAGTCTTCGCCCCAACCCCGCGCACCGAGCGCGCAGCTTTGATCGAACCGGCAAAAACCTCCTCCGACACTGCGGAGGCGTTGATCGGCGCGATCTTTGCACGGCGTGCTTCGCTCGAAGAAGACATGACGAAACTGGCGAGCGGATTTTAAACGAGGAGAGCGAGATGTCTGAAACGCCAGCCCCGCCGCCTGCGAGCCGCGCCGCCGCCAAGAAGGAGCTGCCGGAACATTTTCGCGGCTACAAACATGTATGGGTCTTCATCGAACAGGAGCGCGGCGAAGTTCATCCTGTTTCCTGGGAACTGCTCGGAGCCGGGCGTAAACTTGCCGACAAACTCGGCGTCCAGCTCTGCGGCGCAGTGTTTGGCCCTCCGAGCGAGGCGACTCGCGCCGCTGTTTCGGAAGCCTTCCGCCACGGCGCGGATCTCGCCTACTTGGTCGAGGATCCCATCCTCGCCGATTACCGCAACGAATCTTATTCGAAGGCGCTGACGCAACTGGTCAACACCTATAAGCCGGAAATTCTGTTGCTCGGCGCAACGACGCTCGGCCGCGATCTCGCGGGGTCGGTCGCGACAACCTTGCTGACCGGCCTTACTGCGGATTGCACAGAGCTGGCCGTGGACGCCGACGGCTCGCTCGCCGCGACGCGTCCGACTTTTGGCGGTTCACTGCTATGCACCATATACACATTGAATTACCGGCCGCAGATGGCGACAGTGCGTCCGCGCCAGATGCCGATGCCGACGCGCGACGCCGCGCGCGAAGGGCAGGTGGTGCCCTTTAAGGCCGACCTCAACGAGGATGAGATCGTAACCAAGATTTTAAGATTCATCCCGGATCGCGAATCTTCAAAATCCAACCTTGCCTTCGCCGATATTGTTGTCGCCGGCGGCCTCGGCTTGCAGAGCGCAGAGAATTTTCAGTTGGTGCGCAATCTCGCCAACGTTCTCGGTGCGGAATTCGGCGGCTCGCGCCCGTTGGTGCAAAAGGGCTGGATCGGATCTGACAGACAGATAGGCCAGACAGGCAAAACGATACGGCCCAAGCTTTATATTGCCGCCGGCATATCCGGAGCCATTCAGCACCGCGTCGGCGTCGAAGGCGCCGATATGATATTGGCGATCAACACCGACAAGAATGCGCCGATCCTCGACTTCGCACATCTTGGCGTCGTCACGGACGCCATAAGACTTCTGCCTGCACTTACCGAGGCCTTCCGCAAGCGCCTCTCGCCGCATAACCGCGATCGGCTCGCTGGCTGATCATTCGTTTGGATCAAGGAAGAGGAGCAGTCCCATGATCGAAGAGAAATTCGACGCGATCGTCATCGGGGCCGGAATGGCTGGCAACGCCGCCGCTTACACCATGGCGTCGCGTGGACTGAAGGTTCTGCAGCTCGAGCGCGGCGAATATCCAGGCTCGAAGAATGTGCAGGGCGGCATCCTCTACGCTGACATGCTCGAAAAAATCATCCCGAACTTTCGCGACGAGGCGCCGCTGGAGCGTCATCTCGTCGAGCAGCGCTTCTGGATGATGACCGACCGCTCGCACACAGGCATGCAATATCGTTCCGACGATTTCAACGAAGAGAAGCCCAACCGTTATACGATCATTCGCTCACAGTTCGATCGCTGGTTTTCCCAGGAGGCGCGGGCCAAGGGCGTCATCGTCATAGCCGAAACCACGGTCACGCAACTCGTCAGCGACGCCTATGGCAAGGTGATCGGCGTTTCGACCGACCGCCGAGGCGGCACCATCTTTGCCGATGTCGTGGTTATCGCCGAAGGCGTCAATGGTCTGTTAGGTTCTCGCGCGGGGCTTCGCGAAACGCCGAAGGCGGAGCATGTCGCGCTGGCAGTAAAGGAAATGCATTTTCTGCCGCGCGAAACGATCGACGCCAGATTCAATCTGCACGGCGACGAGGGCGTGGTGATCGAAGCCGCCGGGACAATCTCCAAGGGGATGACCGGCATGGGATTCATTTACACCAACAAGGAAAGCATTTCGGTCGGCATGGGCTGTCTGGTTTCGGACTTCGCCGGAACCACTGAAACGCCTTATGGTTTGCTTGAGGCGTTCAAGAAACACCCTTCGGTGGCGCCGATGCTGGAAGGCTCCGAGATCAAGGAATACGCCGCGCATCTCATTCCCGAGGGCGGCTACAAGACCATTCCCGAACTCTTCGGCGACGGCTGGGTTGTTGTCGGCGACGCGGCGCAACTCAACAACGCCATCCACCGCGAAGGCTCCAATCTTGCAATGACCTCGGGACGTTTCGCGGGCGAGGCGATCTTCCAGTTGAAGTCGCGCCGCGAGCCGATGAGCAAGCAGAATCTGGCGCTCTACAAAAAGCTGCTCGACGAAAGCTTCGTCATGAAGGATCTCAAGAAATACAAGGACATGCCAGATCTGCTGCACACCCAGGCGAAAAACTACTTCCTGGCCTATCCAAAACTCGTGTCTAACGCGATGGAGAATTTCCTGCGCGTCGACGGCACGCCGAAGATCGAAAAGGAAAGAGCCTCAATACGTGCGTTCGTAAAGGAGCGTTCGTGGACAGGACTGTTCGGCGACGCGGTGCGTCTTGCGCGGGCCTGGAGATAGGGCAGCACGAGTGGGACGAGAAACTAAGGCGACAGGAGAAGGATCATGTCCATACAGGGTGCGCGAGTTGAAGAAAAACTGTTCCAGAATCGCTATCTTGTCGATTCCGGCAAGCCTCACATCACCATCGAGCCGCATAGCAAGCCCTCGAAGAACTTGGTAGCGATGACGACACTGTGTCCCGCCGGCTGCTATGCCGAAAATGGCGCCGGGCAGATCGAAATCACGCCCGACGGCTGTCTCGAATGCGGCACCTGCCGGATTTTGTGTGAGCCATCCGGTGACATTGTTTGGAACTATCCGCGCGGCGGCTACGGCGTGTTGTTCAAATTCGGCTGAGAGGCGCCGCGAACGTCTTCTGGGGCGCGCGGCCCATGGCGGCCGCGCGAGGCGGAATGGGTTAGAGCGCGCCGGCGCCTCAAACCCCACGGTTCCGACGCGATGACGGCGATCCGAAGTTACTCTTGAATTGAAGCTTTTACTGATCAACCGGCAGGGATAGTCCAGCCTTATGCGCGGCGATCCATTTTTGCAGCTCGGCGACATGGCCGGCCTCTTCCTCGAAAAACTCCTTGGCGAGCGCTCTGATCTCCGGGTCGGAGGTCGCATCGAAAACGCCCTTATAATATTCGTAACCGGCTGTTTCCGCGTCTAGCGCGATTTGCAGCGCCTCCTCCCGGCCAATGAATGGATCGGCGGCCCAAATCGCCGCTGTTTCCGGGCTCTCCATCCCGGGCCAAACGAAATCGCTCGGCTTCATCTTCGGAATCTCACGAAAGCCCGACCGCGCGCGCGCGTCGGCGAGATGCAGTCGGGAATAGTCCGACAAGCGCCGAAACAGCTTGCTCACCTGACGATTGCCGCAGGCTTCCATGGCGTCGGCCAATTGCCCGAAACGGTCCGCCGCCTCTTGTTCAAGATTGACGGCGTAAGCAAGAAATTCCTCGACGGTTTCCATATTGGTCTCCTGGCGCGACATTCATACAATACGAGAGAGCGGGCCGGGGCCGCGATTACATCGCCGCTCCGCCGCGCTCTCGTGATGCTTCGGGACTCAAGCGTTCTCGTGCGATTTCGCGTTCTTCGCCGCCCATTCCTCGCGCGTGACCCAGGCTTCGAGAATTTTGACGTGCTCGGCCTCTTCCTTGACGAACTCCTTGGCCATCGCCTCGATTTCCGGGGACTTGGTCTTCGCGACCACGGCCCGATAAAATTCGTAGCCACGGCGCTCGCCCTGCAGGGCCGCCTTCAAGCCGTCAAGCCGCGACAGCGACGGATCGGCGGCCCAAAGCTCGGTGCGCTCCGGCGTCGCGTGGCTTGGCCACACGTAATCGGGCGGGATGACCTTGGTGAGGTCGAGCGAGCCGGCGCGCTTCTTCGCCCCGGCGAGATGAAGTCGCGAAAAGCCGGCGAGCTGACGAAATAGTTTCGCCACTTCCTGATTGCCGCAGCCCTCCATGGTCGTCGCGAGTTCGTCGAAATGTATGGCGGCGTCCTCTTCGACCTTGACGGCGTAACCCAGGAATTCATCGACCGTGGCGATCTCCATGCCGCCTTTGAATCGGGCGGCCGCGTGAGTGATATGCGGCCCTTGCGCCGGCAGCGTCTGGTCGCCTTCGAAGGTGACGATGATGTCCTCGTTGCGAACGAAACATTGGCAGGCTAAACGATAGCGCGGCGGCATGTCGTTGACTTCGGCGTTTTCGATCTCGGCCTTGGTGATTTTGCCCAATTGCCGAAGAACCTCCTTTTCCTTCTCGGTCAGGGCGATCCCGTATTTGACGTCGGGGCTGAGATGCTTGACCTCGACAAGGCAGGAACCGCATTCACCATCCTGACAATCGAAGGGAATGGGGATTTTATGGGCTTTGGCGACGGCCAAAATCGTGCCCCGATCGCCGGCGATCGCATAGACCGTGATGTCGCGCGCAAGCACGGGTGATGAGAAAGTCACATTGGCCAAGGCTATCCTCCCGATTTTTCGTCCGTCGACATCGACGGCGTTAGGCTGCTTCGGGCGATAAAACGCAACATGCGGGCCACCAGGGCGGCATAAAAGATCAATTATTTGCAGTTTTCAAATGGCGTCCGACGAACAATAAACGCAAATTTCCGACACGATTGAGGCAATGTGAACAATCTTGTTTGCTCGCAAGCGTCGATTTTCATTTTAATACGACATTGAATCGAGCTTCGCGCTTTTCCCTGCTTCGCTTGGGATTATATTTTCCTTTCCAGGTTCAATGCGAGACGTAGTCTTATCCTTATTCGGCGAGGGCGGATATTGCCGCGCCAAAGCTTGCGCGCTCGACGCGCCGGTGCGGCTCGCCGCCTTTGCAATTTTGCTGCGTCCAAAATAGGTGGGGGATTTCCTATTGCAACGATTGGCGCCCGAATTGCCTCAAAGACCGTTGTCTCATCGCAAGCCGCAGATCAAAGCGTGGACCCCAATGAAATTCTATATGGCGCCAGGATCCTGCTCCACCGGCATTCACATCTTGCTTGAGGAAATCGGCCTAGTTTTCGAGGCTTATATCGTCAATCTCCCAAAGGGCGAACATTTGACGCCCGAATATCTCGCCATCAATCCCAATGGGACAATTCCGACATTGGTTCGCGACGACGGCATAGCGCTGACTGATTTCGTCTCCATCGCCACATGGCTGGCCGGCGCCTATCCTCGCCGGAAATTATTGGCCGCGGACCCGAGCGCGGCGGATGACGTCATGGAGACGCTAAATTTCTGCGCGCGTCACATTCACGGCGACGGTTTTCGCCGCATATTTACGCCCGAGCGATATGCGTCGAAACAACACGGCGTCGAGGCGATAAAGGCCGAAGGGCGAAAGATCGCGGCGGAGGGCTTCGCGCTCGTCAATGATCGACTCGACAGCAAGACTTACGTCGCCGGCGACTTTTCGATCGCCGACGCCGCGTTGTTCTACGTCGAGTTCTGGGCCGACAAGATCGGAATGGAGTTGCCGGCCAATTGCCGCGCTCATTACGAGTTGATGCGGACGCGACCCGCCGTGCGGCAGGTGCTGGCCGAGGAAGGCTATCGTTGAGGCGGGAACACGTATGACAGTCCATCAGGCCGATAGACTCCCAAGCGACATCGGCGGCTATCACCAGCGCACCAAACACGCGCCGAACCGCTATGCGCTCGGGCCGGCCTTTCTCGACTGGACGTCGCAACCCTCGCCCTATCGCTCCTTCGCGGGAAGTCCGCGCATCATGCTTCCGCTTCACGACGGTAGCGACACGCCCGCGTATCCTGGTCCGGCGCCGCGCGCGGCCAAGCTCGATCGCGACGCCCTGGGACTGTTTCTCGAACTCGCGTTCGGCCTCAGCGCCTGGAAGAGCGTCGAAGGATCGACCTGGGCGCTGCGCAACAATCCCTCGAGCGGCAATCTGCATCCGACGGAAGCTTGGTTGCTTCTGGGAGCGGGCGATGTGGGCGCGGATACGGCGGCGCTCTATCATTACGCGCCGCTCGATCACGAGTTGGAGTCCCGCGCCAGTTTCGCCGACGCGGATTTGCTTTCGCCAGGCGGCTTTCTGCTCGCGCTCGGTTCCATTCCGTGGCGGGAGGCTTGGAAATATGGCGAGCGCGCCTTTCGCTATTGTCAGCTCGACGCCGGTCATGCGATAGGCGCGGCGGCGCAAGCGGCAGCGGCGCTCGGCTGGCGCGCGCATGTCCTATCCGAGCCGTCCGACGACGAAATAGCCGCGCTGCTCGGCCTCGCGCGGGACGACGCCGCGCATCGGCGCGAGCGCGAGCACCCCGAACTGCTGGCTTGGATCGAAGTCGACAATCCACTCCCTGCGCCCTTCGACCCGCGCCGGCTGATCGACGCCGCGCGCGTCTGGCAGGGAGCGGCGAACCGGCTGAGCGAGGATCACGACGGGTGGCCGCTCGTCGATCTCGCTTTTCAATTCTGCCGCAAGGCGCGCGGCGCGGCGATCACCGACCCGGCTCCAGGGGCGCGTTCAAACGCGCGTTCGACGCCAGATTTGCTGGGTTCGTCGATCGCCGAGGTCGTGCGCGGTCGGCGCAGCGCGCAACGCTTCGACGGGAAATCGATTCTCCCCCGCGCCGCGTTTTTCTCGATGCTCGCGGCGACGATGCCGGGCGCGGAGCCGTTGCTCACTGCCTTTCCCTGGACGACGGCGCTGACGCTTGTCTTGTTCGTCCATCGTGTCGAGGGGCTGGAGCCCGGACTTTATCTGCTGGCCCGCGACGCCGGCATGGCCGAGCGATTGCGCGCGGCCTGTTCTCAAGGTTTCGATTGGACGCCTATCGATCCGGGCGACTCGCTATTGTTTCGCTTGAGGGCGGGCGATGTCGAACGCGAAGCGACGCGTCTCGCCTGTCTACAGGCGATTTCCGGCAAGGGCTGTTTCAGCCTCGCGATGATCGCCGATTTCGACCGGACGCTCGATATGGAGGGAGCCTTCGCCTACCGGCGCCTGCATTGGGAGGCCGGGCTCATTGGACAGGCGCTTTATCTTGGCGCCAGCGCCCATGGATTTTCTGGAACGGGCATCGGCTGCTTCTTCGATGACGAGGTTCACGCCCTGCTCGGCCTGGCGACCGATCAACCCGCCTTCCAGGACATCTATCACTTCACAGTCGGCGCGCCGGTCGAGGACGCGCGAATTCTGACGCTTCCCCCCTATCCAGAAGAGAGACGGACGCTGCGATGAACATTCAGATCGAACGGGCGCATGTCGAGGCTTTGATGGAGCGATTTCCGGCGCATTCCGGTCTCGCCGAACAGTTGCGGTTCAGCGAGCGGGTCGAGGTCGACCTATCGCATCTCTCCAGCGAGGAACTTGACTTTCTGGAGGAGCGCTACCGAGGATCGGGGCCCGACATGCGCGCTAAGGCCGCGCAACTCGCTACTCTTCGCGCCGCGCTGCTGAACGACGGCGTGAGATTCGAGGCGGGCGATCTCGAAATGGCGCTCCCGGCGCTCGTGCGGCATCTGACCACGAACGCCCTTCGCGGCTGGCTGTTCACCGCGAGCGTCGCTAGCAAGCCGCTGCCCTATCTCGTCACGCGCTTCGACTATGTTCCCTCCTCCAACGACGAGTCCGGCAAGATTCTGGTCGAACTCAAGGCCAACGCCAAAGGCGTGCTGCAATCCACCGCCATCCGCATCATGGCCGCCGACGTCACTGGCCGCACGATCAGCGAGATCCTCGCCTCCAAGGGGTATTTGCGGGAAACTCCGGCGTTGATCGAAGCCTTCGACGCCGCGACCGAAACCTATTTCAATTGGCGCGGCCGCTATGGAGCGCAATTCACCGGGAGGGGAACGGGTTTCCATGCCGAGGACCCCAACGCCTCGCATCGCGACATGGACTGGTCGCGCAAGGACATTATCGTCTTGTCGACGAGCGGCGGCGACGCGCGTCTCGTGAATGACGAAAGCGTTCTGTCGGCGCGCAGTCTGACGCTTGAATCGCCCGGCGACGTGCTCGGACATTTCGTGCGCAAGGCCGCTAAGAGCAATCGCTTCGCCGCCGAGGACGAGCTCCTGGAGTTGCGCGCGCAAATTCCGGCGGAGCTTTTCACGCGCGTTCCGGTTCATCCCTATATTCTGATGTTCCATCTCGACTTGCATCACCATTTGTGGGTGCATGTCGACGAAATGGCGCCCTATCGCTACCAGCCGGAGCTCAAACAAAAACTGGTGCTGCCGCCGGAACAAACGGACCTTATCGACATATTGACCGCCGAAATGGATATGTTGATGGACGATATCGTCGCGGGAAAATCCGGCGGCACGACGGTGCTCTGCGCGGGGCCTCCCGGCGTCGGCAAGACGCTGACGGCGGAAGTCTATTCGGAAATCATTCAACGCCCGCTTTACCGCGTTCATTCGGGCCAACTCGGACTCAACGTTACGACGATGGAGACGGCGCTAAAGGAAATACTGACGCGCGCGCAACGCTGGGGCGCGGTCATGCTGATCGACGAGGCGGACGTCTATATCAAGCGGCGCGACGACAATATCGCCATGAACGCCGTCGTCGGCGTCTTTCTGCGCGTGCTCGAATATTTCAACGGGCTGCTGTTCCTCACCACCAATCGCGTCGACGACATCGACGAAGCCATCGTCTCGCGCTGCATCGCGCTGATCAAATATTATCCGCCCGACGACGATGCGCGACGGCGCATCTGGAACGTTATGGCGGAGCAGTTCGACCTCGTGCTGGGCGCCGGGCTCGTTGACGAACTTGTCGCAACCTTCCCGGCGGCGACAGGGCGCGACATTAAGGGGCTCGCGAAACTCGTCGCGAAATTCTGCCATCAAAAGCAGGTCTTGCCAAACATCGAGGTCTTCCAGCGTTGCGCTATTTTTCGAGGCTTGGACGTCGTCGGCGCGAGAAGGCTGGAGCCGGTGTAGCGCTCACGCGCCCCGTTCTCGTCGAACGGAACTCGGTCGGCTCGCCGTCGCCCGCGCCAATTCGCGCACGAGAGAGCGCTATCGGCGCGATACTCATACAGCCGACACGCCTTGCAGGAAATCTGGCGCGCCGATCCGTATAGAATCGCTAAGCGCCGGTCAGGAAACAATCGCTTCGCATAATTGGTCCGTTGGCGCGATCGTATAATTCCATTCGCCGTGGAAATCGGCGCGTTTGATGTTGATGCTCGCCATTTCGGCGTCCGAACAGACGCACGCGCGAACCATTGCTGCCGCCGCCATCCAGCGGTAATGAGCAGGCGCGTTGCCAGAGGATAACGAACGCGGCCTACGTCCTGCCGCCAGCGGCGTATGGTGTGCATGGCGAAGGCCGCTGTGTCGTTGTCGATCCCGACATTCACCCAGCCCGTGTTGGCGGCAAGATCATAAATTCCATAGGGCGCGGCGCGGCCAAGCTCCTTGATCAGAAAGTCGTGCACACGCACTTCCTCGGGATCGCTTTGGGGACGCCATTCGCGGCCAGCGTTCTTGAAATCGCCCACGAGTTCCTTCTTCTTCGTGTCGACGGAAATCACCGGCTGGTTCTCGGCCAAGGCTGTCTCGACCGCCGCGTTGATGAAGCGGAACTGAGCGTCGCGGTCGGGATTGTCGGCGCCGTCCGCGGTCTTGCGATTGGCTCGCAGACTGAACTTCTGCGCCTTCAA
>Ga0182030_10002266_pt1 | contig 40744 bp, 27 predicted proteins | sample 812S3MmetaG_FD_121299 | JGI IMG/M metagenome (GOLD analysis project Ga0182030, IMG submission 121299) | Permafrost microbial communities from Stordalen Mire, Sweden - 812S3M metaG (Illumina Assembly) | ecosystem: Environmental > Terrestrial > Soil > Wetlands > Permafrost | place: Sweden...
CATCAAGCTGATTGGACCGGGCGAATATGTGCTGGAGCGTCCGGGCGATCCCGAGCAGGGACACTTCGGGCTGGCCGTGCAGGATTACACGCACTCGACCGCTCCCAACCGGCGCTTTGCCGACGTGGTCACACAAAGGCTGATCAAGGCATTGCTCGACGGAAAGCCCGGGCCTTATTCCGACGACGAACTCAACGGCATCGCCGCGAACTGCACCGAGAAAGGAGATGCCGCGCGCAAAGTAGAGCGCGAAATGTCGAAGCGCTTGGCCGCTGTGGCCATGAGCCACAGGGTGGGAGAAACTTTCGACGCCATCGTCACCGGAGTCACTCCGAAGGGAACGTTTGTTCGCGTCATGCAGCCGCATATTGAAGGATTGCTGGCTCAGGGAGCGCAGGGATTACACGTCGGCGATAGAGTGCGCGCTAAGCTTACGCGGACGGATGTGCAGCGCGGGTTTATTGATTTTGCTCGGGCTTAGCACATTCGGAAATCTGATCGAAGGCCCTGTTAACTTGAAAGGTATTAACCCGTGTTTACTACCACCCCCCACCCCGTCCCCTATAGAAATCAGGGGGTTAGGCTGTGGAAAACTTTCAAAATTTAGAGACTAAAGGACTTATGTGGAAAATATTCCGGAATAAGGACTTAGCTCGATTTTGACCTCAAATCTACTGAAATTCGGATTTTTTGCGGTCTGCTGAGGCCCGCTTATTGCTTCAAGTTTAGTTATCAAAGAGCTAACAGCACTTGGGGCCTGACGGCTTCTGGGCCGTCTTGGTTGACGGGCATACTTCGGCAGTGGCCCTTCAGGAGAACATTGTCGCACCGGGCGGGTGTGGAGTCTGTGATGGGGCGCACAGGCTGGATGTGATGAAAAAAGATTGCGCCAACGACGGGGGTTGTGAGCGAAATCATAATAGATGCTTGAATCCATCTTTTGCTCGGTCTATCGTGGGCCACATGCAGAAAGCTTTAGACGGCAACAACAAACCGATGACGGCAAAAGAGGCCGTATCGAGGAACGAAACACGCGCCACATGCCCGGAGTGTAAAGAGCCGGTCAGACTCCACCAAGAGGGAAGACACCGTAGGGGTCGCGCCCACTTTGAACACCTCCCCGGCAAGAAGAAATGCTCTTTGCGAGCTTATCTCGTTTCTCTCGGTTAGGCCTCAATGTCGTCCAAAATCATGGCATCCGGGACTTCCACTCCGAGGAGAAGAAACGTAGAACGCTACGCGCGAGGTAGAACAGGCCTTGGAGAATCAGTCCAAGGAGCGTAAGAACGATAACTAGTTGAAAGAGTTCTGTGGTGATCTGTACGGCTTCGAGGTCCCTTATGAACCGCAGAGCCTTTCTTGTCTGGGGGAAAAAAATACCTGGTAGGGCGAACGCAAACCCAATGATAATTGAACGGAAGAGAAAGTACCTGACAACGTAGCTGCTGTTCTCGTGGTTGCTCACAGAGTCACCTCTTTCGATGGCAAAAAACAAGACAGCTAAGAAAATTAGGGGAAGGGTAGCTTGCAGAACAATCAACCCGGAATCGAAGAGCCAAGCGAGAACTGACTTCCAGTTTAGGATCAAAAACACCACAATTGCGGCATTGAAAACGATCCCAAACAGCTTCCACGCCTTATCCTTTAGCGTCGGATTCATTCTTGTTCTCTTCCGATGTAATCTCATCGGCCACGAACGTGTAACCGCCGTGCCAGCTTTTGAGTACTCTTCCACAAGAACAACTCTGCGAACAGCTATCACGAGTGCCGTGTGGCATCTTCTGCCGAGTAATACGCCAAACCTTTCCGCACTCGCACTTAATGATTCCACTACTCACGCGTGTCCCTCTAATGTGATCGAATCAGGCTATTGAGTCGTCGCCTTCATTCTTGTTAGTTGGCATTTGGTTCCGTGTTCGATCAGTTCGTCGCAGTCGGTTCGGTGAGGAAATATCTTACTGCACGTGCGGCATTGGAATTTCCAAGTCCCTGCCTCTGGCATCATCACCGCGAAGTGTTCGGTGAGGATTCGGTGTCTCTCAAGGATTTCTTCGCCCGAGAAAAACAGCCGTCGGTGGGTTTGATATGGGCGTTCCTGTCGAGCCTTGTGCATTTCCGCGTGAGCCAGCAACCTGAAGGCGCTCCCAGAATTCTCGAACTGCTTCCAGCAAACCTTACAAATGAAACCGACTATGCTCTGCGTTGTGGGAGTCGTATCGCACACGACCTCGAAGTAGTCTCGAATCCAAGGATCACTGTCAAGAATGATCTGGGGTTTAAATTGCATTCTGGAAATTGTACAACGTAAAGATGCAGACCTTCGGGGCACTCATTGGCTTGCCGGGAGTCTCAGCCGTTCTTCTTTTCCAGCTCAGCCCAGCGCGTGTAGAGGAGATCGAGCGAGTGTTGAGCCGCGTCCAGCGCGGCTTGTGCGGCTACTAGACGCGGAGCGTCTGTCGCATTCGCGGGATCTTCCAGTTCTGCTCGTTTCGCTTTCACTAGCTGTTCGGCTTCTTCTACTCGCTGCTCGATGGTCGAATACTCGCGCGCTTCTAGATAGGAAAGTTTCTTCTTCGCTGAGGCCGCTTCCTGCCCGCTCATTCGCACAGAACGCGAATGAGTGGGGCACCCGGACGTTGTTGACGCGTCGGACTTCGTGCGCTGCGACTGCCATTGCTCCCATTGTGCGTAGTCGGCGAAGGTCTCGGCTCCGCCTTTGCCATTCAGCCCCAGGACAATACTGGAGACGCGGTCTAACATGTAGCGGTCGTGCGTGACCAGAACTAACGAGCCGGGGAAATCGATCAGGCTTTCTTCCAGGATTTCGAGCGTCGGAATGTCCAGGTCGTTGGTGGGTTCGTCGAGCAGGAGAATGTCGGCGGGCTGGAGCATGAGCTGGGCGATCAGGACGCGGGCGCGTTCGCCTCCGGAAAGGCGGCCTACGGGCTGGCTTAGTTGCTCACCGGTAAAAAGAAATCTTGCCGCCCATCCGGCTACGTGAATTACGCGATCGCGATAGACGACGGAATCGCCGTCGGGTGCCAGCGCGCGGCGCAGAGTTACGTCGGGATCGAGGGTGCGGGTCTGGTCGAAGTAGACGATGCGCAGCCAATCGGCGCTGCGAATCCCACCGCCTGACGGAGCCAGATCTCCTTGCAACAAACGGAGCAGGGTCGTCTTGCCGCTGCCATTCGGGCCCACCAGGCCCACGCGCATTCCGGCGGTGAGGATGAAGTTGAGGCCGTCGAATAACTCGCGATCTCCCATGGTGCAAGTTATGTCTTGCAATTCAATTAGTCGTTTGGTCTTGCGGTCGGTGGCCGAAAAATCGATCTGCGCGGTGGCGCTGCGGGTGCGCGAATTCAGGTCGGCCAACTCTCCCATGAGTTCACCGGCTTTGCTGATGCGGGCTTTCGACTTGCGGGTGCGGGCTTTCGCTCCGCGGCGGAGCCACTCGATTTCTCCGTGAACCAAGTTCTCCAGCGCCTCCTGGCGACGCGACTGCGCGTGCAGGAATTCTTCTTTCTTCTCCAAGAACTGGCTGTAGTTGCCGTGGACGCGGAGCGAGCCCTCGGGATAAATGCGATTGAGCTCGACCATGTCGGTCGTGACATTCTCCAGAAAGTAGCGGTCGTGGCTCACGATTACGCTGGCGAAGGCAGCCGCCTCAAGCAAGTCTTCGAGCCATGTGATTCCGGGGAGATCGAGATGGTTGGTGGGCTCATCGAGCAGCAGGATGTCGGAATGCTGCACCAGGGCTTCGACAATGGCCAGACGCTTCTGCCGTCCGCCGGATAACTCGGTCGCCGGCGCATCCAGATCCTCGAAACCGGCGCGGCCTAGTGTCTCGGCAAAACGGGCGCCGCGTTCAGTTCCGGAGACGCCGCAAAGATCAAGGGCGCTTTCGATCACGGAGCGCACCGTGGCTCCGGATTTGAAGCGCGAGTCTTGCTCGACACAGGCCAGGCGAGTGCGCTTGCGAAACGATACTTCCCCGCTGTCTGGCTTCACCTCGCCGGCCAGAATTCTTAGCAGCGTGGATTTGCCGGATCCGTTCGGACCAATCAGGCCGATGCGGTCTCCTTCAGAAATGGTGAACGAAACATTCTGGAAGAGCGGGTTCGCTCCGAAGGCTTTCGTAATTTCCTGCGCGTTAACGATCGGCGGCAATGAGGTGCGGTCTCCTCTGGATGGCGATGTCTTGAGAGTATCAGTTGAGAGGCTCGCAGTGCTGAACCTACTGGGCAATGACGTTTTGCTTCAAATCCTGAGCGGCTTGCGCTAGATCCTCCGGGTTGCCGACGTCGCGCCAATAATAATCATCGGCGCGGAAGGCGAGGATTTCTTCTCCTTGGGCCGCGAGACGCAAATACGTGGTGATGATGGAGAACGCGCCTTCTTCGGTCATCATCGTTAGAAAACGCGGAGAAATTACGTGGATGCCGGAAAAAGCCAGCGCGTGCAAGTGCCCGGGAGACCGAGGACGTGAAGGTCGTACAAGCTCAGGCTCTTGATCGCTTGAGGAACGCCGGCCGCAAAGCTGAAGGTGGTCGTCAAACAACAGGTAGCGAGAAGTCTCGCGGTCCTGCACCGCCAAGCTCGCTAGAGCTCGATGTTCATCGTGGAATTGCACCATGCGCCGGAGATCAATCGTGCTGAGGACATCGACGTTGTGAACGATGAAGGGTTCCTCAGGACGGCGGGAATTCTTAGCCAGGAAATAAGCAGCCTTTTTCAAGCCGCCGCCGGTGTCGAGCAAGACATCCTCGCGCGAGATCTCAATGGTCATGCCGAAGTTCTCGTTCTTCTTCAGGTAGTCGACCACCATGTCGCCGAAGTGATGGAGGTTGACGATGACCTCGTGAACTCCGAAAGTACGCAAGCGGGAGAGCGTGATTTCGAGCAGCGTGCGGCCGTTGATTTCGACCAGCGCCTTCGGGCGATCGTCGGTGAGCGGACGCAAGCGCGTGCCGAGACCGGCGGCGAGAATCATCGCCTTCATTGATTTAATTGCTCCTGCTCGCGATGGCGGACGACCACTTCCACTCCATCGCTAGCTTTGCCGCGCAAATGTTTCGCCAATTGCTCGGCTAGATAGACCGAGCGATGCTGGCCGCCGGTGCATCCGAACGACACCATCAGGTGCTTGAAGCCGCGACGCTGATACGCGCTCACGCTGGCGTCGACGAGCGACATGACGCTGGCTAGAAACTGGTGCACGCTTGCCTGCTGGTTGAGATAGTCGATGACTGGCGCGTCTTTGCCGGTAAGGGTTGTGAAGCGCTCTTCGCGTCCGGGATTTGGGAGGCTGCGGCCATCGAAAACGAATCCGCCGCCATTGCCGGTCTCGTCCTGCGGCAGGCCTCGGTGAAATGAAAAGCTGAAAATCCGCACCGTCAACCTTTCCGGTTCGGAAGTCAGGCCCTGCAACTTCTCCGAAGCCACCATGCTCTTGAAGGCTTCCATCAGGGCCGGCAGCGCGATCGGCAACTCCACATTGTGCAGCAGCCAGCGCAAGTTTTTCAGCGCGTAGGGCACGCTTTGCAAAAAATGCTCTTTGCGCTCGTAAAAGCCGCGAAAGCCGTACGCACCCATAGCCTGCATAATGCGCACGTAAACGTAGGCGTAGTAAAACTGCATGAACAGGGCGCGATCGAGATCGAGGAAACCGGCCAGGCTGTCGAGATAATGATCGAGCAATTGCTGGCGCAGATCCGGAGGCAGGTCGGCCTTGGCATCGTATAGAAGAGAGGCAATATCGTATTGCAGCGCGCCTTTGCGGCCGCCTTGATAGTCCAGGAAAAACGGCTGGTCTTCACCAAGCGCTCCGTTCAGAACTCTGCGCAGCATGATGTTGCGCGACTGGAAATCGCGATAGAGAAAATAATCGCGGCTGGCGCTCAGCAGGAATTTCGTCAGGCGGCTGAAGTCGTGTTCCAGCGCCTGCTCGCTGAAAGGGATGCCGGCGAGCCTTAGAAAATAGTATTTGAAATAATTCAAATCCCACGCGATCGACTGGCGATCGAAGCTCGAGCGCGGATAGCACACCTTGTAGTTCAAATCGCGGCCGGCTTCGACCTGGAAGCGCGGCAGCAGGGCTACAACCTTGCAATAGGCCGCGACCGCCTCGGGAGCGATGGTGGGGCCGTCGCGATGATCGGAAAGAGATTCAAAAAGCGTGGTGTTGCCCAGGTCTTCTTCGAGATAAGCGTTGTGGCCTAAGTCCTCGGCATAAATTTCCGGCACCGGTAGACCGTGGCGGCGGAAGTGCCTGGAGAATTCAAGGAAGGCAACATTCTCTTCGCGCACGTCATACAGAATGCCAATCGCGCTGACGCTTTCGCTGGCAAGCCGGATGATCTTGCGCCCCGAACCGCCGAGTTGGCCCTGCAGCGGCTGCACCCGCCCGACCGGCGAATGAAAATGCGCCTCAAAAAGTCTCTTCAGAACTTCCATGAGTTAAGACTTCCACCGCTTCAGTTTTAACAGCTAAAGAACACCCTTGCTCTTCGGCATGGGCAACCTGGGCTCGTCGTCACTGCCGCCATAAAGATACCATCGCCACCCACGATCGAACTGTGGGATTGTATCCCGTCTTCTGCCGCTGCCGGCGCGGTGACGTTGTCGCATTGATCGGTGATGTTCGTCACTGCGATCCCGGAGGCGAACTCTTACAATTCAATAGGTAAGTAAGTATCGATACGAATTTATCGGAAGCTAGCCTATGAAGGGAATCTCAGGATTGTCGATTCCGGAACCGAGCCTGCGAAGGCTGCCGCAATACCACCACTACCTGGCAGAACTCCAATCCAGGGGAGTCAGCCTGGTTTCATGCAGCACCATTGGCCGTGATTTGAAGTACATTCCGGTGCAGGTGCGTAAGGATCTGCAGTTTACAGGGATTATTGGGAAGCCCAAGGTGGGTTACTCGGTCGCCGAGTTGGTCCTGGCGATCGAAGCTTTCCTGGGATGGAACAGCGTGAACGAGGCTTTGCTGGTGGGCGCTGGCAATCTGGGAACGGCGATCCTCGGCCACGAACGGTTTTCCCGGTTTGGGCTGCAAGTGGTGGCCGCTTTCGACGTCGATCCCAGCAAGATCGGCCAATACATCTATGGCAAGGCTGTCCTGCCGCTCGACGAGATGGCCGACTTGGTCCAGCGGATGAACATACACCTGGGAATCATCACAACACCGGCAGAGGCCGCTCAGACCGTGGCCGACGAAATGGTGAAAGCGGGCATCCAGGCAATCTGGAATTTTGCTCCGGTCAAGCTGAACGTCCCGGAGTACATGATCGTGCACAACGAAGACCTTTATTCCTCGCTGGCCTCGCTATCCTGCAAACTGGCCAAGCGTTTTCGAGTTCCGCTGCAAGAGAATTTGAGGCTAAATTGACGGCCTCCCTGCCAACCGAGATGCCACTGATCCTGGGCTCTCCATTGTGGGAAATTGACTGCGTGTTTCGGGATGCCCATCCGCACAAGATCGGAACTGATGGACTATGATTTCAATAAGGAGTTTTACAAATGCCCCGCGTGATTGAGATTACCGAACTTGCGCTCAGAGATGCTCACCAGAGTTTGTTCGCCACCCGGATGTCGATGGATGACATGATCCCGGCCTGCGAAGACATCGACAATGCCGGCTACTGGTCGGTGGAATGCTGGGGAGGCGCAACTTTCGATTCCTGCATTCGCTTTTTGAATGAGGATCCATGGGAACGGCTGCGTATGTTCCGCAAACTGCTTCCGAAGAGTCGGCTGCAGATGCTGCTTCGCGGCCAGAACCTGCTGGGATACCGTCACTATGAAGATGGAGTCGTGCAGCGCTTTGTGGAGAAGGCTGCCACCAATGGAATGGACGTGTTCCGCGTTTTTGACGCGCTCAACGATGTGCGGAATCTTAAGACCAGCGTTGAGGCGGTGAAAAAGACGGGAAAGCACGCGCAGGGCACCATTTGTTACACCATCAGCCCGCTGCACACGGTTGCGGCCTTTGTCCAAATGGCGGAGCAACTGCAGGAAATGAAATGCGATTCAATTTGCATCAAGGACATGGCCGGACTGCTGAAGCCGCAGCCCGCCTATGACCTGGTCAAGGGCATCAAGGAGAAGTGCGGTAAGGACATGCTGGTGCACGTTCACACGCACGCCACCACCGGTGTCACCCTGGTTTCACTGATGAAGGCGATCGAGGCCGGATGCGACATTGTGGACACGGCGATCAGTTCCCTGTCGTTAGGGCCCGGACACAACCCGACGGAAAGTCTGGTCGAGATGCTGGAAGGGACAGGGTATGAGACTCGCCTCGACAAGGCGCGGGTTCTGCGCGTGAATCAGTACTTCACTAACATCCGCCCGCGCTACCGCGAGTTCTTCAGCGAGTTCACCGGCGTGGATACAGAAATCTTCAAGAGTCAGATTCCCGGTGGAATGATCTCCAACATGGAAAGCCAGCTCAAAGGGCAGGGCGCGGCCGACCGGCTGCAGGAAGTTCTCCTCGAGGTGCCGAATGTTCGCAAAGATGCTGGCTATCCGCCGCTGGTCACGCCATCGAGCCAGATCGTGGGCTCGCAGGCGGTGTTTAACGTCCTGATGGGAAAGTACAAAGTGATGACCGGAGAATTTGCCGATCTGATGCTGGGCTACTACGGAAGTACGCTGGGTGAAAAGAACCCTGAGGTACTGAAGAAGGCTGAGGCGCAGGCGAAGAAGCCGGCGATTACGTGTCGTCCCGCCGACCTGCTCAAGCCGGAGTGGGAACAACTGAGCACAGCGGCGCATGCCTTAGAAGGCAACAACGGCAGCGATGAGGACGTACTGACGTACGCCATGTTCCCGCAGGTCGCTCCAAAGTTCTTTAAGACGCGCGCCGAGGGCCGCAAGAACCTAGGCAAGGATCCCGTCAAGAAAGCAGCGGAGCCGAAGGCAGCGAAAGCGGCGGGAGCGCCGGCGAACGGCGGACAGGCACTCGAAGCAACCGTGAACTATGTCATCACGCTGAACGGCAAGGAGCACCGGGTAACGGTGGCTCCGGAAAAATAAATTTCGAATTCATATTCATAATCTATTACTGATTCAGGAGCATGAATGGCTAAGCAAGCAACGAGTCCCAAATTAAAGACGATGGCCGACAAGGTTGCTGTCCTTCGCGCCAAGCGTGCCGAGGTCGAACTCGGTGGCGGCCAGGCTCGCATCGACAAACAACATGCAGCGGGCAAGATGACGGCGCGGCAACGAATCGCAGGGCTGGTGGACAACGGCAGTTTCCAGGAAATCGGACTGTTTGCGCGCCATCGGCAGACTTATTTCGGGATGGCCGACAAGGAAATGCCCGCGGATGGAGTGGTGACGGGATGCGCCACCATCGACGGACGTTTGGTGCATCTTGCGAGCCAGGATTTTACCGTGGCGGGCGGAGCTGCCGGCGAGGTTCACAGCGACAAGATTGCCGACATGATGCGTCTCTCGCTCAAAACCGGAAGCCCGTTCGTTTTCATCAACGACTCCGGCGGCGCGCGCGTTCAGGAAGGCATTGACAGTCTGGCCGCATACGGCCGCGTCTTTTACAACAATGTCATGCTCTCCGGAACGGTGCCGCAGATTTCCTTGATTTGCGGACCGTGCGCGGGCGGCGCTGCCTACAGTCCCGCGCTCACCGACTTTATCGTGCAAACCCTGCAAGCGCAAATGTTCATCACCGGACCGCAGGTCATCAAACAGGTCACCGGAGAAGTGGTTACGGCTGAGGAGCTGGGTGGCCCGCAGTCGCAGATGAACAAATCGGGAGTGGTTCACCTCATCGCCAAGAACGATGAGGAAGCGTTGCAACTTTGCCGGCGGTTGCTCAGTTTCATGCCTTCCAACAATCTGGAAGATCCGCCCCGCATGCCGTACAACTTGCCGATCGATTCCGATGCGGAAATGAACGGGATCATTCCGATTGAGAACAAGCTCGCCTACGATGTCCGTGGCATCATCACACGGGTGGTGGACTATCAGGACTTTCTCGAGATCCAGACTGGGTTCGCGCCGAACCTGGTCATCGGTTTTGGGCGGCTGCAAGGCCGGCCGGTGGGTATTGTTGCGAACCAGCCGAATGTTCTGGCCGGCGCGCTTGACATCAATGCTTCCGATAAAGCATCGCGCTTTATCCGCTTCTGCAATGCCTTCAACATTCCCCTGATCACTCTCGTCGATGTGCCCGGCTTCCTGCCCGGAGTCGAGCAGGAACACGGTGGCATCATCCGTCATGGCGCCAAGATGCTGTTTGCCTACTCCGCCTCGACCGTGCCGAAAATCACACTGGTATTGCGCAAGGCCTATGGCGGCGCTTACTTGGCCATGTGCGGCAAGGATCTGGGCGCGGACCGGGTTGTGGCCTGGCCCTCAGCTGAGATCGCCGTCATGGGGGCCGAGGGCGCGGCCGAGATCGTGTTCCGGCGTGAGATCGATGCGGCGCCGGACAAAGCCGTCCGCCGTAAGGAACTGATCACGGAATACAGGGAGACCTTCGCGACCCCGTATTTTTCGGCGGGCCGGCGCTTGGTGGATGACATCATTGAACCGGCGGAGACCAGGAAGTACCTGGCGGCGGCGCTGGAATCGTTGCACGCCAAGCGGGAGCTTCGTCCTCCCAAGAAGCATGGATTGATTCCACTATGATGAGAGTGACGGCGAAGACGAAGAGGAGCGGCGCGTGGCATTGAACGGCATGGATGTAGTCATTGCAGTGGTCGTGGTCGCAGTGGGCTGTGGGCTGACTTATGTCAGCTTGCAGAGCGCGTTCCGACGCGCCGTTGCGGAACTGCGGCTGGAGACGGAACGCCAACTGAATGCAGTCACCAGCGCGCTCAAAGCTCTGGAGACGCGAGTTGCGGAGCTAAATCCCGCTGCAACGGTTCGGCCGACAGCCGTGCCAGCGCCCGCGCCGGTTGCCAAAGCAGAAGCCGCAGCTCCTGCCGCGAAGGCAGCGGTTCAGCAGAAGGCGGAAGAAGTCACGCCTGAAATGCTGGTCGTGATCGCTGCGGCTGTGACTGCGTTCCTGGGCAAGAAAGTCCGGATACGGTCGGCCAAGATGCTGCAATCACCATACGAAATTGTGAATCCCTGGTCACAGCAGGGGCGGGTATTTGTTCAGGCATCTCATAATTTACGATCGAGGTAAGGGAGCGGAAAATTCACCTCGACGGAAGGAACTCATAACTTGAAACTTCAGATCGGAATTGATGGAAAAAAGTACGAAGTCGAAATCGAAGTTGTGGAAGACGATGCAGCGCCGCGGATGCCGAACTATGGACCTTATCCTATAGTTCCCGCAACTGTTCAGTCGACGCCGGCTCCGTCCGCGCCATCTTCGTCCGCAGTGGCCGAGGAGAATGTTGACGAAGAGAAAGTGTGCCGCAGCCCGGTTGCTGGCGTGGTCATCAAGGTGAGCGTCGAGCCTGGACAAGCGATCCAAGCCAACGATCTGATGATGGTCCTTGAAGCCATGAAGATGGAAACCAACGTCACCGCGCCCGGTCCGGGAAAGGTGAAAAGTGTAAAGGTGGCCACGGGAGATCCTGTGAAAGTGAATCAGATTGTCGTCGAGTTCGAATGAGCGGCCGAAGCCGATTGAGAGAAAAGGAGACGGATGAGCAGCGTGCATGAGGATGTGAAACAGGTTCCAGGCATTGAGTTTGTCGACCACGTAGCGATCGCGGTGAAACAGGGCGAATTGGACGGGCAGGTCAAGGCCTACGAGATGCTGGGCTTCCGCGAAGTGCACCGGGAAGAAGTCCGCGGCGCCGATCAGGTGCGCGAGGCTTTGCTGCAGGTTGGCGATGGTCCCAACCTGATTCAACTGCTGGAGCCTTTGACGGCCGACTCTCCGGTGCAAAAGCTGATCGAGAGGAACGGCGGGCGGGGTGGGCTGGCGCACGTCGCGTTCCGCGTGAAGAGCGCGCAGCAGGCTTTCGATGCGATGAAGGCCAGTGGATTCCAGCTCATCGACAAGGCTCCCCGCAAGGGCTCGCGAGGGACCACGGTCTTCTTCGTTCATCCCAAATCGCGAACCGACAATCCTTTCGGGTTGCTCATCGAGATCGTCGAAGACCCTGAAAGCAAGCAAAAGTAAGTGAGGAAAGATGTCCGCTGACAAGCTGTTGCAGGAGTTCCCTTCCGTAAGCACCCAGTCGTGGGAAGAAGCCATTACCAAGGATCTGAAGGGCGCCGACTACGCTAAGAGGCTGATTTGGCAGAGCGAAGACGGACTGGCGCTCAAGCCCTACTACCGCGCTGAAGATATTGCAGGGTTAGAGTATCTGGATGCGGCACCGGGAGATTTTCCGTATGCGCGCAGCGACCGTTCGACGGGCGACTGGCGCATTCGCGAAGAAATCGACGCGGCCGATCCCGCGAAAGCAAATCAAGCGGCGCTTACCGCGGTGGTTGCGGGAGCGGAAGAAATCGCATTTCGCGGCGTTCTGGTCAAGGATGCCCCCGGCCTGGCAAGACTTCTGGCGAACCTGCAGGAGATTCCCGTCCATTTTCAAAATGCGGATGAGTCCCTCATTCATCTTCTAATCAGTCGTTTGATCGAAGGGCAGAAGCCATCGCCGATATCAATGTCGACCGACTGGGATCCGCTCACGAACCTGGATCTTGCGGCGGAAATCCTTGCCAGTGCGCCTCCCGCGCTCAAACCCTTCACCATTCACGGCGACGGATTTGAAGAATCAGGAGCGACGGCCGTCGAGGAAGTTGGATTCACCCTGGCGGCGGCAATCGATTTCCTCGCAGAGATGCAATCCCGCAAGCTGGACGTCAATCGTGCCGCGGGTTCCATCACGTTCTCCTTCGCGATTGGCGCAAACTATTTCTTTCAGATTGCCAAACTCCGCGCCTTCCGCCTGTTGTGGGCGCGAGCCGTCGAGAGCTTCGGTGGAACGCGAGAAAGCGCGAAGGCCCGAATTCACGCCCGCACTTCCCGCTGGAACGAGACTATCTACGATCCTCACGTCAACATCTTGCGCGGGACCACCGAGGCGATGTCCGCTGTGCTCGGCAGCGCGGACTCAATTTCGGTCGCGCCGTTTGATGAATGTTACAAGGCGCCCGATGACGCCAGTCGCCGGCTTGCCCGGAATACTCAAATTCTCCTCAAGCAAGAGGCCCTGTTATCGCGAGTCGCCGATCCGGGTGGCGGGTCGTACTGCATCGAGGTCATCACCGATTTCATTGCCCGAGAAGGTTGGAAAGCGATGCAGGCGATTGAAGCCGCCGGTGGCTATCGGAAGGCTCAAGCGCAGATTACGCGGGCGCTGGAGCAATCGCTGGCGGCCAGAGAAAAAGCTGTATTGTCCCGCCGCCGCATTTTTACCGGGACCAACCAGCACGCCAATCTTTCCGAGAAGGCATTGGATCGCATTGATGTTTCGCGCCTGACTGGCGAAAAGCGCGGCGCACAGATTTATGAGCAGCTTCGTCTGCGCACCGAACGCCATGCGGCGCAGACCGGCAGATCTCCGCGCGTTTTGCTGGCCGAAATCGGGGACGTGAAGATGCGGTCGGCCCGCTCCGGCTTCGCCGCCAACTTCTTCGGCTGCGCGGGCTTTACTATCGTCACCAAGCGTTTTGACAGCACCGATGAAATTGCCGCGAGTGATGCCGACCTGATCGTGCTCTGCAGTTCCGATCCAGAGTATCCGGCGCTGGCGGCGGAATTGATCGCCAAGCTGAAAGCACTTGGTCATACCACGCCCGTAATCGTTGCGGGCTATCCCGATTCCGCCGAGCAACTGAAAGCGGTCGGAGTCGCGGATTTTGTTCATATCCGAAGCAATCCCATTGAAGTGCTTACGAAGTGGCAGCAACAGTTGGGGATTGCAGTTAGGGAGTAAAGGACTAGATATGCGTCCAGATTTTTCAAAGATCGAGTACAGGCCTGAGGTGGAACAAGCGAAAGCGCGAGAGAAACAGGCGCCAGAGAGCAGCGAATGGCTTTCGCCGGAGCACATCCCGGTCAAGAGCTTCTACACGCGCGAAGACCTGCAGGGACTCGAGCATCTTCAATATGCCGCGGGAATTCCGCCGTATTTGCGCGGGCCGTACAGCACGATGTATGTCATGCAGCCCTGGACGATTCGGCAATATGCAGGGTTCTCCACCGCGGAGGAGTCGAACGCATTCTACCGCCGCAACCTGGCCGCTGGACAAAAGGGCCTATCGGTTGCGTTCGATCTGGCCACGCATCGAGGATACGACTCCGACCATGAGCGCGTGACTGGAGATGTCGGCAAGGCGGGGGTGGCAATCGACTCGATCCTCGATATGAAGATTCTGTTCGACCAGATTCCGCTGGGCCAGATGTCGGTGTCGATGACCATGAACGGCGCCGTACTCCCGATCATGGCGTTTTACATCGTGGCCGCCGAAGAGCAGGGAGTGAAGCCGCAACAACTGAGTGGCACTATTCAGAACGACATTCTCAAAGAATTCATGGTCCGCAATACTTATATTTATCCGCCCGACGGTTCCATGCGGATCGTCGGCGACATTTTTCGTTACTGCTCGGAGAAAATGCCGAAGTTCAACTGCATCAGCGTGAGCGGATACCACATGCAGGAAGCCGGAGCCACGGCGGATATCGAACTGGCTTACACGCTGGCGGATGGTCTGGAGTATCTGCGCACCGGAGTGAAAGCGGGCCTCGACGTCGACAACTTTGCGCCTCGCATTTCTTTTTTCTGGGGCATTGGCATGAACCACTTCATGGAGATTGCCAAGATGCGCGCGGCGCGCATGTTATGGGCGAAACTGGTCAAGACCTTCAACCCGAAAAACCCGAAATCGCTGGCCTTGCGGACGCACTCGCAGACTTCGGGTTGGAGTCTCACGGCACAGGATCCATACAACAACGTCGTGCGCACGTGCGTCGAGGCACTGGCTGCGGCTTTCGGGCACACGCAGTCTCTGCACACTAATGCGCTGGATGAAGCGCTGGCGCTGCCCACCGATTTTTCCGCCCGCATCGCGCGCAATACACAAATTTATTTGCAGGAAGAAACCAACATCACGCGCATCGTGGATCCGTGGGCTGGCTCTTACTATGTCGAGCGGCTCACGCACGAACTGATGCATGCGGCCTGGACGCTGATTGAAGAGGTCGAAGAACTTGGCGGCATGGCCAAGGCGATTGAAACCGGCGTTCCCAAGATGCGCATCGAAGAGGCGGCGGCGCGCAAGCAGGCTCGCATCGACTCGAGCCGGGACATCATCGTGGGCGTGAACGCTTATCCTTCGCCGGAGGAACCGCTGATCCCGGTGCTCGATATCGACAATGCCGCGGTTCGTGAATCGCAACTGAAACGGCTGGACCAGTTGAAGCGCGAGCGCGACAATGGCGCGGTGCGACAATCGCTCGAACAACTGGAGCAATGCGCCGCAACCGGTAAGGGCAATCTGCTGGAGTGCGCGGTGGATGCCGCACGGAAGCGAGCGACGTTGGGCGAAATTTCGGCGGCTCTCGAAAAGGTCTGGGGCCGCTATCAGGCCACCACGCGCGCGATCGCGGGCGTTTACTCCGCCGAGAGCGGTAACGCCGAAGAGTTCAAGAAAGCGCAGCAAATGGTCGTGGATTTTGAGAAAGCGGAAGGTCGCCGGCCTCGCATTTTAGTCGCGAAGATGGGACAGGACGGCCACGACCGCGGCTCGAAAGTCATCGCCACCGCTTTCGCGGATGTCGGTTTCGACGTTGATATCGGCCCGCTGTTCCAGACTCCGCGCGAGGTGGCGCGGCACGCGGTCGAGAACGATGTGCATGTCGTCGGTGTGTCGTCACTGGCCGCCGGGCATAAGACTCTGGTTCCTCAGTTGATCGACGAGTTGAAGAAGCTCGGCCGGGATGACATTCTAGTGGTGGTGGGCGGCGTCATTCCTCCGCAGGACTACGAATTCCTGTACCAGGCCGGGGCGGTGGGCATCTTCGGGCCAGGCACGGTAATTCCGGTGGCGGCGCAAAAGATTTTGGAGATTCTGAGCGGCAATCTGGTTGGAGGCCGTTCCTGATTGACCGACCCTAAAGAGAGTGCGCTGCGGGTTCGCCCCGGGCGCGCGGCAACGGAGCCGCCGCAGGAATTGCTGGCGCGCGTTGCGAAGCGCCGCTGCTCTCTCTCCCACCAGCAGTACGTCGATGGCATCCTCAAAGGTCAGCGCACCATTCTGGCGCAGGCCATCACTCTGATCGAAAGCTCGCGCGCGGCTGACCGCGAGTTGGCTGAGCGCATCCTCGAAGACTGCCTTCCCCACAGTGGCAATTCCATTCGCGTTGGCATCACGGGCGTTCCTGGCGCGGGCAAGAGCAGTTTGATCGAAGTGCTCGGCACATCTTTGATTCGCGACCATGGGCAAAAGGTCGCGGTGCTCGCGATCGATCCCAGCAGCCAGCTTTCGGGCGGAAGCATTCTTGGCGACAAAACCCGCATGAAATCTCTCGCCACCAGCGACCTGGCGTTTGTTCGGCCTTCTCCCTCGCGCGGATCTCTCGGAGGAGTGGCGCAGCACACGCGCGAGGCGATGCTGCTTTGCGAAGCGGCGGGATACCAGAACATCATCGTCGAAACGGTCGGGGTCGGACAGTCCGAAACCGCGGTTTACGACATGGTCGACTTCTTCCTGCTCATCATGCTGACCGGAGCCGGCGACGAACTGCAAGGCATGAAGCGCGGGGTCATGGAGTTGGCGGAGGTCGTAGTGATTAACAAAGCCGACGGTGCCAATCGCGCCGCCGCGGAAAGAGCGCGGATCGAGGCGCAGAACGCATTGCACTATTTTCCAGTTTCCCCCTCCGGCTGGACGCCGCGCGCCCTTACTTGTTCGGCGCAGACGGGCATGGGCATCTCCGAGCTCTGGAACTGCGTCCTGGAACACACAGCCGTGACCAAAGCCAACGGCTGGTTCAGCCAGGCTCGGCGCAACCAGACACGGAAATGGATGCACGAGATTATCCAGCAGGGATTGATGCAACAATTCGAGTCTCATCCCGCCATTCGGAAGCGCCTGGAGGCGATTGAGCAAGACGTGCTGCAAGGAAGAACTACTTCTTTTCGAGCCGCACGCACACTGCTCGAGATCTATGCGGGCTCAAAACACTGATGCAGCCCCGTCAATCGCCGCGATTGTACGTACTAATGCGAGAAATACTCTAATGCCGAGACGGCCGGATCCATCCCCGCGATATCTACGCGAAAACTAACCGTGTTCGCCGTTGGAAAAGTGGCCGGCACTTTCTGCGTTACCGTGCCCGTGGCGGCCCATTCTGTCCCTCGTTGATACGTGGTCATGAATCCAACACAACTTAGCGCCGCCACATCGTGTCCCATCGTCGTATGGAAAACTCTTCCCTTTCCATAACGCAGAACCATGAGCATCGGCTCGTCGCGACCGGTGCCCTCGTTCTCCGCGTCCGAGCGGGCCGTTGCCAGCACGGTCATATTCTCGCCGGGTCCACGAAGAGTGGCATAGAGCTCGTCGGCAGCGTGCATCCAGGCAGCCGGCAGTCCTTTCATGATCGGATGTTCGGGATCGCGGCTCACGACCAGGAAAGGAATGCGAGCCCCATGGGAACCTGCGGATCCGGCAGACGTGTCGGATACCAGCTTGCCGTCCTTGAAATACCAAAGAGGGCCGGATTTCTCGGACCGGTTTCTCCAACCTCCGATCCCGATCATCTGGTTGTAGGCCGGCCAATCGGGGAACGCGTTGTCGGCAGCATGAACGATGACCAGCCCCCCGCCATTCCTGACATATTCCTCCAGTTGCAGGCGCAGATCCGCAGGCCAGTCGGGAGCGTCATAGTTCCACACGATCGCTTTGTAGTCGCTGAACCTCGGCTTGAAGTGGCTGAAGTCGCCGCCAAACTCAGGGGAGGTTGCGACAGTGACTTGAAACAGTCCTGTGTCCTCCAGTTCCTTTTTCAGTACAGGCGTAGTCAGTTTCCAGGCGTGATATGGGCCGCCGCTTTGTCCATCAACCAACAATATGGGTATCGGTCTCTCGGCCGCAGTCGCGAAAACCGGGAGAAGGATCGTGCTCAAGATGGCGGCGCTCAAGAGAGCGATCCAAAAGGTGGCAGCGAGGCTCTTGTCATGGTCTCTCTCCTCGTTTTTCTCCTTCCCGGAGCGGTTCCGACACTTCGACAAACCTGCAGCCGGAGGGGTGGTTAACGCTCCAGGAAATTCGCGTGCTAGAATTGCGCGTGTTTCCTGAGGTGCAATCGTGAGCCATTTTTCTCGAGTCTTCATTGCTTCAGTTTTGTCCTTGTTTGTAATCGCCGTTGCAAGTGCGCAGGAACAGGTCACGCGGCCGGCGATCACGGGAATTGCGAGCGTCGAAATTGTCGTCACCAATGTTGCGAACGCTCGGGACTTCTATCAGAATACGCTGCGTCTTGCGCCCGCCGCATCCGGATGCAGTACGGAAGTGGCCGCTTGCCTGGTGGTCAACGATCATCAGCAAGTCCAACTCGTCGCAGCACCAGCTTTTGTGCCATCGAACCTGGTCGCAAAGATTGCGTTGGCCACCGCGGACATCGCACAATTGCGGAGGTATCTGGTCTCCAAGGGCCTCGCGCCCGATCCCGTTTCCGCAGATGCCAATCACGTTCAGCACTTCGAACTTAAGGACCCCGAAGGCCATGTCATCTCCTTCGTGCAACTGCCTGCATCCCACGCGTATGGCAAGGCTCCCGGCCAGCCCAGTGCGAGCTTGATTCATGCGGGCATCATCGTCCGCGATCGTCAAGCGGAAGACCGCTTTTACAAAGATATCCTCGGCTTTCACCTTTACTGGCAGGGTGGCATGACGGACCGTGAAACCAGTTGGGTCGCCATGCAAGTGCCCGACGGCACCGACTGGCTCGAATACATGCTCAATATCCCGCCCGACGCCAGCCACCACATCATCGGTGTCATGAATCACATTTCTCTTGGTGTCAGTGACATTCATGCGGCCAAGGAGCAACTTATCAAGAACGGCTGGAAGCCGACCGAAGAACCGAAGATCGGACGCGACGGCAAGTGGCAGCTGAATCTCTACGATCCCGACGATACCCGAGTCGAGTTCATGGAATTCAAGCCGGTTGAAAAACCTTGCTGCTCGGAATTCACCGGACAACAACCAGCGCCCTAAAATGTGGAGCTTGATATAACGACAAAAAGCGGCCTGGGTCAGGATGCCAGCCACCGACACCATACGCTTATGTTCACTTCACCTGGAGTTTCGCGCAGGAAATTCATGCAGTCGGCTTCGCTGGTGACGGCGGGGATTGCGATTCCTGGCCGTTGGCTCCCAGGGACGCTCGCGGCCCTGGCCCCGCAGCCGCTTGAGCAATTTGATTATGGCGATGTGGTGCTGACGAGCGATCCACATGAAAAGCAACTTGAACAGACTCACTCCGTACTCATGGGGTTGAGCGACGACAGCCTGCTGAAACCGTTCCGCCAGATGAGCGGCCAACCGGCCCCCGGCGACGATCTGGGTGGCTGGTACCATTACAATCCCGATTACAAGTGGGGCAAAGATGAAGACGGTTTCGCTCCCAGCTGTACTTTTGGACAATGGGTCTCAGCGCTGGCGCGCATGTATGCCATCCGGCGGGACCAACCTACGCGAGACAAAGTGCTGCGCTTGAACCGCTTGTATGCGCAGACGATCTCAGGCGATTACTACGAGAAGAATCGCTTCCCCACTTATTGCTACGACAAGCTGGTCTGTGGGCTGATCGATTCGCACCGGTACGCCGGCGATCCCGACGCTTTCTCGATTCTCGAACGCACCACCAATACTGCGCTGCCTCATTTTCCGAAGCATGCTGTAGAGCATGGAAAGAATTGGCGTCCAAATAAAGACCAGAGTTGGACTTGGGACGAGTCCTACACAATCTCAGAGAATCTCTTTCTCGCCTATCAGCGTGGCGCCGGAGACCGGTATCGTGAGCTGGGCCTGCAGTATCTCGACGATGAATATTACGATCCGCTGGCTGAGGGCCGCAACGTACTCGCCGGAAGACATGCCTACAGCTACGTAAATTCGTTGAGCTCGGCGATGCAGGCGTATTTGACTCTAGGCAGTGAGAAACATCTGCGCGCCGCCCAAAATGCTTTTGCAATGCTCTCGAAGCAGAGCTTTGCCACTGGGGGCTGGGGGCCCGATGAGACGCTGCGCGCTCCTGACAGTCCAGACGTGAACGCCAGCCTGACCGAAAGCCATAGCAGTTTTGAAACTCCCTGTGGCTCGTACGCGCACTTCAAGCTGACGCGCTACCTGCTGCGCGTGACTCGCGACTCCCGCTACGGAGACAGTATGGAGCGGGTCATGTACAACACGGTGTTGGGAGCAAAGCCGCTCATGGCCGACGGAAGAACTTTTTATTATTCCGATTACAATTTCCAGGGGCATAAAGTCTACCGGGACACGCAACACTGGGCTTGCTGTTCGGGCACGTTGCCGCAGGTCGCAGCCGACTATCGCATCAACACTTACTTCCGCGATCCGCAAGGCGTATGGGTGAATTTGTATATCCCTTCCACACTGCGATGGACCGAAGACGGAGTTGAGGTCGCGCTGACGCAAGCAAGCCGGTATCCGTTTGACAGCCTGGTGCAATTTGATGTGAAGACATCGAAAGCCAGCGATTTCACTTTGAGTTTCCGGATTCCAGCGTGGACAAACGGGGCCTCGATTTCGGTAAACGGCCGCCGCGTGCAGACACCCGCAATTGCCGGAAGTTTCGCGGCGACTCATCGCCAATGGAGTACGGGCGACCGCGTCGAACTGGATTTGCCAATGACAATGCGGCTCGAGCCCGCCGACCCACAGCATCCGCGGACCGTTGCGTTAGTATTCGGGCCGCTCGTGCTGTTTGCGATTACTGACCATCAGCCCGTGCTGACCCGTGCGGACTTGCTGGCAGCCAAGAGGATCGACCAGCGCAGCTGGCAAGTAAACACTCCCGGCGCACCAATCAAGATGGTGCCGTTCACCGATATTGGAGACGAGCGGTATTCGACTTACCTGCGCGTCACGTAAATTCCCTCCCATCCGAACAAAACGCTGTCAAAATATCAGCTTCAAGCCGAGCTGCAGGACTCGCGCCGTGTGGGCGCCGTTCGGGAAGAGGAAATAGTCCGAGCCTATAGAGTTGTTCACCCCCGACCATTGCGTATGGTTGAAGACATTGAACCCTTCAAGGCGGAATTGCGTATCCAACTTCTCCATAGGTTTAAAGACCTTGTAAACCGACATGTCGAAGTTTGTGCGAAAAGGTATGTTGAGACTGTTGCGGCCGGAATCACCAAAGGTCAAGCCTTGGGTCTGCACATAGGCGTTGGGGTTGAAGAGCAACGGCCCCTTGATGGCGGGGTCGGGAGAAAATTGGTGGGGAGCTACGTTATGAGGGTCACCGACTATGTCGGCGTACGATCCGGTACCCACGCCGTTGGCAACGCCGGCGCTGTCGCCGTACACGCCGTTGAGCACCGAAAAAGGTTCGCCGCTTTGAGCGGTCATGATGCCGGCATACTGCCATCCACCCAAAAAGCTGTGCGCCAGGCCTGCGGTGCGGAAGAAAGGTAGATCGTAGACCCAGGCTACCGTCAAAACATGTCGTTGATCGAAGTTAGAGCTGGCATAACTCCCTTTTACGTTATAGGAATTGACGAAGTTACTGTCAAACTTGTCGGAAGAGTTATCCAGCGAGTGACTAAAAGTGTAAGCCACGTCCAAGGTCAGCGGCCCACTGGTCCTGCGCAGGGAGAACTGCAATGCGTTGTAATTCGAGTTGGCTTCGGGCGATACCCCTTCCGTGGAACCGAGGCCATAATAGGGTCGATACGGGTTTGGATCGTTGCCGCAGGCGACTGCCAGGTTAATCGCCGGCTGGCCTGTCACTACGTGCTTATTGATTTTGAAAATTGGCGCCTTGACGGTGCCGTATTGTGTGCCACAAATGTCGTCGGTGATGGGCTGGCCTGGCTGGAAGGGATTCTCCGAAGCCGGAACTGGAACCAACTGGTTGAGTTCGTGGATTAAAGTCAGGTGGGTTCCCTTGCTACCAACGTAGGAAATTGTAGCAACGGTGTTCTTGAGTAGATCGCGCTGAATATCCACGTGCCACTGCTGCACATAGGGCCAGATCACCTGAGTGGGGATCGAGATGGCAGACAAGGGGAAAAGCAATCCTAATCCGCCGACATTGTTGTAACCAACGACATTGAACTGAGTTGGCTCTTGCACCAGCGGTGGAGTTCCCTCCAGGTTTTCGGCATTCGCTTCCTCGCCGTTGGTATGGTCGAAGAAAATTCCATAACCCGCGCGAATGGCGGTTGTCCCTTTGCCAAAAGGATCCCAGGCAACCCCGAGTCGAGGAGCGGGGTTGAAAACCTTCCCCAATTCACAGCCCCCGGGTATACCGGGCGCACCACACTGCACCATGCCGTTGAATGGATTCCCCGTTCCGGCGATGAGCGCTCCCTCCTGCCCAGTTTTGCTGCCAGTCAGATCAATCTTGGGAATCTGGGTGGGGTCGAAGGCGGAAGGCTCCCAGTTGTAGACCTGGTGTGCCTGCTCGTAGAAAGTGCCGAAGAAGCTGAGGCGCAGTCCTAGATTCAAGGTCAGATTTTTCGAAATATGATAGTCATCCTGAATAAAGGGTTCGAACATGCGATAGTGGATGTGATACTTGGGCTCGGCGCTGTCCTGGGAATAGGATGCGACGTTCCCCATCAGCAGATCGGCAAAAGCGTTCCCTGTCGAAACTGGAGAAGTGCTGTCGAAACTTATATCCCCTTCGACATCGGTATACGCTCTCTCATTCTTCTGAGCCGTGACATAGTAGCCGCCGAACTGCAGATTGTGTTTGCCCCAGCTCTTGGTGACATTATCACGCACGGTATAAGTCGGATTCGAGTTATTCCACGGGAAGGCGGACGGCCCCTCGCAGAAGCCGTTGCCATAAGCCCCAGAGGTGGATACGCATATGTCGGGTAACTCACCGTTATTGTCGGGAAACAATCCAGGCATGGTGAAGGTGCTGGGACGCTGCCACACTTGAGGATTGGTATTGATCTGCTGGATGTGGTCTGTCGTATAACTGGACACGAATTCGTTGAGCAGCGTGGGGGAGACTGTCGCTGTCAGTTTGGCAACCACACTTACGCCTGGCCCAATAAAGTGCGTGCCAATGGTTGGAAAACTCTCGCCCGCCCAGGTGACGGTGGAGTTCACGATGTCCCAGGAATCGTGGATGTAGCGGAAGGTGGCTCGCAGCTTGGGATTGAAATCGTGATCGACACGCAGCAACTCTTCCCGCCAATGCATGGGCTGGGGAGCGGAAGCAAGGAAGAGCGAATCTGCGCCGGAACCCGTTGTCGGCTCGGGGATCATGCCCAGAAAGGCTTGCCCATTGGGATCGATGAAGGGCAATTGATCGTTGGGAAATTCGTTTCCGTTCTGGTCAACGGGGCAGTCAGTGGGATTGGGGACGCTGCAAACGTCGCTGAAATCACCCTGGCGATTCGCCAGGGAAGGAACGAAGTTATAAAAATTCGTAGGGACGTTTTCGCGACGCCATTCCTGCGACCAGAAAAAGAAAGTATGGTTCTTCCAGACCGGGCCTCCCAGAGTATAGCCAAAATCATTTTTTCTATATTTCGGCTTAGGAGCTCCGGGGGCGGTAAAGTAGTTTCGCGCATTGAGCCATTCGTTGCGGAAGAACTCGTAGGCGTCGCCGTGAAAACGGTTAGTGCCTGACTTGGTCTCGGCTTCGATCGTGCCCGAGGCGTTGCGGCCGTACTGTGCCCCGTAGTTGGAAGTCAGCACGCGCACTTCGGCAAGCGAATCGATACTGGGGTAGACATTCAAGGTCTCGTTACTGCCGTTATCCATGGTGTCGCCGCCATCGATCTCCCAGTTGTTGTTTTCAACCCGGCCACCGTTGATGCTGTAGTTGACGTTTCCCTGCGCTCCCACCACCCCTTCATCCTGTCCCGTTTGATTGCTCACACCGGGTACAAGCGTTACCAGTTGGGTAAAGTTCCGCCCATTCAATTGGAGCTGAGTGATCTCTTTTCCAGTAATCGTTCCGCCCATCTCCGACGACTGTGTATTTACCTGGGCCAAGCCTTCGCCCTTCACCGTCACTTCTTCTTGGACGTTGCCCACCTGCAGGGCAACATCGATGCGGGCATCCTGCGCCACACGGAGGGTGACACCTTCGGCTTGATATCTGCGGAATCCAGGGACGGTAACCGTGATGTTGTACTGTCCCGGAGCCAGGGCCGCAGCCAGGTATTCGCCGTCGGAGTTAGTCACAAGGTTGCGCGTCGTTCCCTGAGCGACATTCTTAATAACGACGGTCGCTTTGGGCAGGACTGCTCCAGTCGCGTCCCGCACCGTCCCGGTGAGAGATGCGGTATCTTGTGCCGCGGCAAAATGGACAAGAAATAGAACCAACCCCAGAACAGCCGGAATCCCTATGCGACGCAGCATGGCATTTCCCCCAGGGAACAAAGAAGCAAAAAGACGACGCTGAAACGCACGGCGCCGCGCGCTTCATGCGCCCGGCGCCGTTCCCTCGGATCGCGATCAACCCTTAATGGTCTTGCTTGCCTCATCCCAATGCACGGTCTGTTGGCGGAAATACGATTCGTTGGCCATATGGCAAGCCAGGGCCGCGTGATGGCTGAACACCGCGTCCTCGACGACGGGCTTGCGCGAGCGCACGGCCTCGAAGAAGTTCCATAGGTGTGGCTTCACGTCGTCGTAATCCGGGCCTTTGAACGAAACTGTCTCCGGCATCGGCTCCTGACCGAGATTCGGATCGTTCGACTCGTGCCACTTCTTCTCGTACTCCTCGCGCATGGCGTGCGGAAAACTGGAGTCGTAATAACTGGGTGCCGAATCCTTGCCGCTTTGCGGAGTGAAGCTCAGTCCGAACTCGGTCATTTCCAGTATGCCCTTCGATCCCTGGAAACGATAAGTCTCCGGCATGTCGGTACCCAGGTTCAACCGCATGTAAACGGGGATGTCGCCGTATTGAAACACGGCGGCCTGAACGTCCGGCATGTTGCGTCCATCTTTCCAGCGCAGAATTCCTCCCACCGCCATCACCCGCTTGGGAGCCTCGTTCCAGCCGAGGACAAACATCATGCCGCTCACCAGGTGCACCAGCAGATCGCCGGCCACGCCCGTGCCATATTCTTTCCAGCACCGCCAACGCGCAAAAATCTCAGGATTGAACGGCCGCTTCGGCACCGTCCCCTGCCACGTGTCCCAGTCGAGATTCTGGGGCGAGAGATCGGAGGGCGGCGGATACTCCCACGCTCCCGTCGGATCGTTACGGCCGAGCCAGCCTTCCACCAGCATGAGATCGCCAAGCATCCCCTGGTCGACAATCTCCTTCGCTTTTTTGCAGATCAGAGAACTCACGCGTTGCGACCCAATCTGGATGATGCGGCCAGTGCGCTTTTGCGCATCGACCATCTCCACGCCGTCGGCGGCCGTATGCGACATGGGCTTTTCGCAGTAGATGTCCTTGCCGGCCGAGACCGCATCCACCACGATCTGCTTGTGCCAGTGATCGGGAACCGCCGCGATGATGCAATCAATGTCCTTGTCGGCGAGGAGTTCCTGGTAACGGCGAGTCACCGGCAAGCCCGGTTTGTTGGTGATCTCCCGGGCCAGCGTGTGGCGTCCGTCATATAGATCGCAGGCCTTCACACACTCCACGCCCGGCAACTCGATGGCGCTGCTCAGCAGCCAATTGCCTTGCATGCCAATCCCGACGATTCCGAAACGAAGACGATCGCTCGGCGACGCGGAAAGAGTCGAGGCAAAAAGGGGCTCGGGAGCGAGGAAGATCGTTTTCGCTGCCAGTGAAGCGCCAGCCGCGGCAGCGGTGACTCCAAGAAACTGACGGCGTGAAAAAGAACTGTTCTTCATAAAACCTCCTGGGACAGCGTAGTTTTTAAAAACGCCTACTGATTCCTATTTTGTGCGCCGAGTGTTGCCCGCGGAAATTGCTGTTACTCCACATTCTTTCGAGCTACCTCCGCTCCGATCAGTCCGTACTCGTCCTCGACGATGTACGAGCAAATGCGGAACGAATCACAATCTACTCCTGCAAGCCGCGCCAGATGTTCGGCCGCCAGTTGTGCGGGCAGGATGTCGATCACGAACTGCCATTCTGCGGCCATCTGGGGAAGCTGAAACACCAGATCGCCCGCATCAGGTGGAAGATCCTGGCCGATCAGGACGACCGAGGCTCCCAGATATCTGAGGTCGCGAGCTATCGACAAATCCTGATCGCGGCTGCGTTGCCCGTCGACCCACATGGCGAAGCGAGTTCCCTGGACGACCATCTCTTGTGGACCGTGTTTGAAGGAGCCGGTCCCCAACGCTGTGGCCTCGGACTTTGCGCCTTCCTCCCACAAAAGCGCGGCCTCGTAACAACTCCCCAGGCTCCCTCCGCGGGCCAGAAAATGGACAAGCTTGCCGGGCGCAAACCAGCTATTGCCGCCAATCTGCTCCCGCCAACTCGGAATTTTGCGTTTGGTCTCGGCGACTGAACTGCTCAGCGAGGCTGCGAGTTTGTCGTCAAACGCATCGACCGCCGCCGATGCAAGCGCTGCCGCCGCCAGGGCCAGAGTGGAATAGGTGTTTACCGAGATCGCGTGATCCCGCAGAGTTGGAACCAGGATTGAGAGCTGCGCTTCCTGCGCGAGCACGCCGTCGGCTGAACTCGTGATCCCGATAACGGTGGCCTCGCTGTCGCGGGCTTTGGCCAGCAAGTTCACGATTTCCACGCTACGGCCGCTGCGGGAGATTGCGATGATGACCGAACCAGCCGGAAAAGCGGCGAACTGCACCAGTTCCCCGGCGTCTTGCATATACACGGGTCGCCCGGCGCGGGAAAAGACTGCACCCGCCCCGAACGCCGCGTGCCAACTGCTGCCGATCCCGGTCAAATACACATGGCGAGCTTTTTGGATCGTGCCAGCCGCAGCCTGCAAGGTATCTCGGCCCGCGCCGGAGAGGTAGCTGATCGATCGCTCCAACTCTTGCGGCTGCCGGAGTATGTCTTGAAGAAAGTGAGTCATTCACAGCCTTCGAAAGTCAGCGGTAGCCACCTGCTCTTTTGCCGGAGTGATCACGATGTTTCGAAAAGCGACGTGGCTGTTCTCGCTGCCCTGGAGATAGATCGGTCCAGGAAGTTCTTCGTGGCTATCCAAAGCCCCACCTGTGATTCCCGGGATCTCCTTCTGATCGATAATTGTTTTCCCATTCTGTACGACGGTGACGGTTCGTCCGATTAAAGTGATATCGAACGTTTGCCACTCTCCCGCCTTGCGGGGCAACTCTGGCGAGGGCGCCAGGAAGCCATAGACTCCGCCGGTGTGATGGCTCGGCGGTTCTTGGATGGAATCAACTTCGATCTGGACTTCGTAGCGGCCCCGCAGATAGACGCCGCTGTTTGAATTGGGCGAGCAATTGAACTCGATGTGAAGCTTGAAATCCTGGAACTTCTTCTCGTTGATGATCTCCGGCCCGTGTCCCGGGCTAATCAGCCTCCCATTCTCGACCGTCCAAACCGCTGCGGCATTCGGGTCGCTCATCTTCCACCCGGTCAAATCCTTCCCGTTGAATAGTGACACCGGCTTCCCCCACTCGGGTGTGGTTTTTCTCTGGAGAAGCGGCGCCGGTCGGCCGGACCATGTCCATGGACCATCTTTTGGTCCGGTGACGGATCCGGAGAGAGTGTTTCCATTCACCTTCCCGGCAAAGACCCAGTCGGCGGGCGAATCTTCTTCTTCCTTAGGCGAAACGAAAGTGATTTCGCCGTCGGAGATTTCAACCTTGGGGAGTGGGCGCGCATTTCCCCAGCGGCCGACCATCTGCGCCGCCAGTTTTCCATCGTCCAGCCGAATCTCCAGCCATGAGGGATGCTCGCCGTCGGGAGCCTTCAGGGTCAGATCCCAGCGACCGAGGAAAGGTTTGGCGGCAGCTGCACCTGGAGCAGAGCCGTTGAGAGCAAGTGGCCGCTTCGCGAAAGTGGTATAGCCTGAGCCGAGGACGGCAACGAAGATGGCAGTGCAGAAAAGGGCTTGTAAGCGCCTCAGAGTCATGGTTTTCCTCGCGCTGCAACCGGTTTCTGTAACCGGTTTCCAACCCCTTTTATGCCGCGGCCCCTGCTTTGTCAAGTATTTTTTCGCGCCTCTTTCGCAGCCCCAGTTGTTCCGGCCAGGAATGTGGGCTGGCCGTTTCCTTTCCCGCCAATCCGTGGTAGGTTCAGATGCGTGTAATCGGTTTCAGAAACCGCTTTCATCATTTTCATCTTCATCGATGGCTCGATTGCACACCCAGTCGGCAACCGCATCGTCGCACCGCCGTTCTGGGTTTTTTCGGGCCGTGAGAGTTCCAATGTCCGGAAGGGGGCGCTTGCCATGAGCCACACCATGAGCGAAGTGGCCACGCGAGCCGGAGTTTCCAAGGCGACGGTCTCGCGCGTACTCAACCGCACTCACACCATCGCGCCGGAAACCGAGCGCCGCGTCCTCGAAGTCGTGCGCCAGTTGAAGTATCACAAAAATGTTCATGCGCGCCGTCTGGCTACTGGCCGCAGCGATCTGTTCGGGTTGGTCATATCGGAAATCATTAACCCTTACTTCCCGGAACTGATTCGCGGTTTCCAGGCGGAAGCGTGGGATCGCGGTTTCGACGTCCTCCTCTGCAACACCGAGTACAACTCGCAGCGCAGAGTGTCGGTCATTCAAAAGCTGATCGAGGGCGACGTTCGCGGAGTGGCGATCATGACTGCCTCCCTCGACAGGAGTGGGACCTCCGAATTGACCGCGGCCGGAATTGGGGTTGTCTTCTGCAACCTTGGTCCCGCGGAAAGACTGGTCAGCAATATCTCCATCGACTACCAGCGTGGAATCGCGCAGGCCATCGAGCATGTTGTGCAACTCGGCCATCGCCACGCTGCCGTCATCGCCGGCCCCGAGGACAATCGAACGGCTGTAATCATCAAGCAGGCGCTGGTCGCCGGACTCAACGATCGCAAACTCATTCTTTCCGCCGTCGTCAACAGCAACTACCGCGTGGATGCCGGCGCTTCCGCCGTGCGCGCTCTCGTCGCCGCGCCCGAACTGCCGACCGTTATTTTTTGTGGAAACGACCTAATTGCCATGGGAGCGATGAACGCTCTGGAAGAGGCGGGAGTGCGAATTCCCGAGGATGTCTCGGTCATCGGCATCGACGACATCTCCTTCGCTTTTCTGGCCCGCCCGCCTCTGACCACGATCCGTGTGCCACGCGAGCGTTTGGGCACGATTGCATTTCAAGCGCTGGACAAAATGCTGCAGCTGAAACGCCGCAAAGGGGTCGACTACTATCTGGAAACCGATTTAGTAATTCGCCGGTCCACCGCTCCGCCCCGCAGTCGCGGGCTGGGCAGCGCCGGCCTGTTGCTGGAGCGTGCTCGTTAGAATTCTTAGCTTCCTCCAGCCTGATGCGCTGTCTTCGGAGCGCGCCAGTTGGACCAGGTGCGTCGCCATCGCCGAGCGGTATCCTTTACTTTGCCCGTGCGGCGAGCGTAAGCTCGGCACGGCGTTTTCTCCTTGAGCCGAGACCGAATTTATGGATGCCCAGCACAGAATCGCTCCTCTTCTGATCCCCGTCGTAGTCCTCATGATCGGCATACCCGCGCTGCCCGCACAGACACCTGCGGAAGCGCGGAGCTCCGACATAATTGAGGTCGATGCCTCCGCTCCCGCTCATCCTTTTCCCCACTTCTGGGAGAAGATGTTTGGTTCCGGGCGCGCCATCCTGTCTTTGCGCGAGAGCTACCGCCGCGACCTCCGCGAGGTTAAGCAGGTTACCGGCTTCGAATACGTCCGCTTCCATGCCATTTTCCATGATGAAGTTGGAATCTACGACGAGGACGCCGACGGGCATCCGCAGTACAACTTTTCCTACGCGGATCAGATCTATGACGGCGTGCTGGCCAACGGTGTGCGCCCGTTGATCGAAGTGAGCTTCATGCCTAAGAAGCTGGCGGCAAGAGACGCCCTGCACTCTTTTTGGTACAAGCAGAATGTCTCCCCACCCAAAGACTGGAATAAGTGGGACGATCTCATCACGCAGTTCACCAGGCACCTTGTGGATCGTTACGGCATCGACGAGGTTTCACAGTGGTACTTTGAAGTCTGGAACGAACCGAACATTGATTTTTGGGCGGGCGAACCGAAACAGGCAACCTACTGGGAGCTTTACGATCACACCGCGCGTTCCATTAAGCAGGTGAGCCCGCGCCTGCGCGTCGGTGGACCCGCCACCGCACAAGCCGCCTGGGCGGATGTCTTCATTCGACACTGCGTCGACAATAAGGTTCCCGTGGATTTCGTTTCCACTCACGTTTACGGCAACGACCGCGCCCAAGACGTCTTTGGCACCGACGAAAAAATTCCTCGCGACCAGATGGTGTGCCGCGCGGTTAAGAAAGTTCACGACCAGATCCAGTCGTCCAGCATGCCCAATTTGCCCTTGCTCTGGACCGAATACAACGCCAGTTACTCCAACGAGCCTGCCATCACCGACTCGATCTACATGGGTCCGTGGCTGGCCGACACCATCCGCCAATGCGACGGCTTGGTGAAGGTAATGTCCTACTGGACATTTTCCGATGTCTTCGAAGAACAGGGCGTGGTGAAACAGCCGTTCTATGGCGGTTTTGGCCTGATCGCCGCCGGCGATATTCCCAAACCGTCTTACAACGCATTTAAGCTGCTCCACCGGCTGGGCGACGAACGAATTTCGGTGGATTCCGGCTCCGTGCTGGCGACGCGCCAGAAAGACGGTTCGCTGGTCGTCGCGGCGTGGAACCTGGTTCCTCCAGATCAGAGTGGCGTGTCAAAGACCGGACTGAGGAAGACAATTCATCTGCGCTTCGAACATCTGGGCGGAAGCCGGCGGGCCTACATCTCCATCGTTGACCGCGACCATGGAGACGCGCATCCGGCGTACGAAAAGATGGGACAACCGCGCTACCCGACCGAGGAACAGCTCAAGGCGTTGCGCCAAGCCGCGCAATTGCCCCCTGATGAAATCCGCGAGCTAACCACGGGCGACTTGACTCTCGATCTCGCTCCTGATGGTCTGGCGGTCATTGAGGTGAAGTAGCGACAGCCGCGTGGCCACGTCCCAGCCCAAGCGCGCCGCATAGGTTTCAATTCTCTGTATCAGGGTGAGTAATGGGTGAAGACAAAGTCCCGAGCTTTGGCGGACTCGTGGCAAGGAGAGCACGTTTTGTGCACGGCCTCGTCAGCAGGTTTACCGTTATCTTGGTGTGCATTATGCCGACCGTGCGTTGGCCCTTTCTCACAAACGGCAGTTAATTGTGATCGCGCTGCGCGGGATTGAGATGGCTGACGAGACGCAATCGTTCGTTCTCTCGTACGACCGCCCGGCTTCGTCCTTTCATCAGGTCCTGAAGGGTGATCGTTCCGTTGATTCGTCGGGCCGTGCGATCCACCACGGGGAGACTGGCGATACCTTCCGTGGCCATCAACTCGGCTGCGCTGCGGCAGGTGCAGTCCGCGTAGATGAAGAACTCAGGCGGCACAGCACTCGCACTCGGGCTGAAAGGTGGGGAGATTGGCGTCATCAGGTCTCTGACGATGACGATTTCAAGCGGGTCGACGCCGTACTCGCGCGTGAGGTGGTATCCGCGGCGGCTCAACTTTTCGGTGAGGATCGAGCGCGGCATGAGAAGCGCTGTCAGGAGATAAGAGGCGATGCAGCCCAACGTAAGCGGCACCAATGCGGGCAGGCAGTGGGTGACCTCCAGACTGAACAGGATTGCGGTCAGCGGAACACCGAGAGAGCTTGCCAGCATTGCTCCCATCCCGATCAGGGCCCAGAAGGCCTGCATTTCAGGAGGAGCGTGACCGAGGCGACCCGCCGCCGCGCCCACGGCCCCGCCAATCATAAGTAGTGGCGCCAAAACGCCACCGGAGGTTCCCGACCCGAGGGAGAACGCCCACATCAGGGATTTCGCAAGAAGAATACCCAGGATGAGTGCGACCGGCGCGTTTCCATGGAGCAGTTCGGCGATGTTGTCGTATCCCACTCCCAGCCCGCGCGGGAAGAAAAGACCACCAACGCCTACGCCAATCCCCCCGAGTGCGGGCCACCACATCCAGTGGACAGGTAAGGACTCAAAGAAGTCCTCGAATGCATACATCATGCGGCTCATGCCTGCTGCGATAAGACCGACAATCGCACCTAGCAGCAAAGAACCGATGGCAAATGAAATCCGATCCACATTGCCAATCTCGGGCATCCGAAAGAGCGGGCCAGGGGTGAGGAGATATCCACGCAGAATAGCCGCAGTCACACTCGCGATCGCCACTGGAACCAGGCTACGCGGCCTCAGTTCGAAGAGCAGGAGTTCGACCGCGAGCAGGATGGCAGCGACTGGAGTCGCGAAGGTGGCTGACATCCCCGCGGCGGCTCCAGCAACCAGAAGAGTCGTGCGTTCCACATCCGTGAGGTGAATCCACTGCGCGATCAAAGAGCCGAAGGCTCCCCCGGTCATGATGATTGGACCCTCAGCGCCGAACGGACCGCCTGAACCAATGGCAATCGCCGCAGAGATCGGCTTCAGGATGGCAATTTTCGGATCGATCCGCGCACGGTGTAACAGAATCGCCTCAATCGCCTCGGGTATACCGTGTCCCCTGATTTTGTCGGAGCCAAAGCGAGCCATGAATCCAACAATAAGTCCGCCAATCACCGGAATGATGACCATCCAGTACCCGAGCGAACTACCAGCGGGAGAGACGGACACCGAGCTGAACCGGTGATAGAAGAGATTGGTTGCCAGTGCGATCAACCGAAGAAGCAGCACCGCGAGGAAGGTCGCGCCAATCCCAATAATCAGGGCGATGCCGGAAAGCAACCAGACTCTGCTATCCACGGTGAAGTCGCGGAGCGCGGAAGATTCAGATTCCACTGTCCCTCCGAGCCGCTTGTTTCCCCGGTTTTCTGTGTACAGCTTTGAGTGCGGTCAGCGTTCGAATGAGCTTCGGAGCGAGATCGTTAAGCTCCCGTGCATGGTCGATGGAGAGAGCTTCGAGCTTTTTCCGTCCTCTGGACGAGAGCTCAAGAACGACACATCGGCGGTCAGACCCAGCCTGCTTGCGCGCGATCAGACCCGCAGCCTCGCATCGATTGCTGAGCTCGACAACCGTGTTATGGCACAGACCAAGACGCTCCGCCGCATAGCCAATCGTGGCAGGCAGTTTGTCGGGGGCGCCAGCGATTTGGAGTAGGAGTTGATGTTGTTGCGGTTGAAGGCCACGCTTCTGCGCCGCTGTCTCACTGAAGTGGAGAAACAGGCGGAGCTGGTGGCGAAATTCGGCGAGTATTTGAAGTCTGTCTGCTGAGGCAGGCATTCTTTCTTTGCTGATCACCCTTCAAGTATATCGTAATACGATATATTGCAGGTCGAATAGAATGCTGACACGGCGGTTTGTCTGGGGATACGGCGCCGGGAGAAGCGCACCGACACATTCCTTGGTGTAATGACTACCAGCCAAAGCTAGCAAGCAGCACACGACTCGCCAGGAAACGCTAGCGCATCATGGTCAGTACCATCTTGAAACGCGAAGTCGCTTTGACCGCATGTGGCTTGCCGGCAGGCAACAAGACGATATCACCTGACCTCAACGCAATGGGCTTTCCAGCGACAGTAACTTCGGATTCGCCTTCTATGACTTGCACCAAAGCGTCGAATGGTGACGTGTGTTCGCTTAATACTTGCCCTTCATCGAATGCGAAGACCGTGATGTTTCCTTTTTCCCGCTTTAGAATGACTCGGCTCACAACCGAGCCTTCCTGATAGTTGACCAACCCCAGCAACGGAAAAGCCTGAGCTTCAGCGATTTCCAAACGCCCTGTCGTTGTTGAACTCATCTTGTATTCCTATCCTCCTTTGGAGTGTGCTCTTCCGAATCGATGAAAGCAACCGCAAGCTAAAGGGGGCATAGGGAGTCCAGAGGAAAGCTCGGGATGCTGGCGATGGTGAGGAAGGCGGAGTGGTGGCGGGGTGGAACTCATCACGCGGTCACGGCACTAATGCAGGACAAGAGTTCTGCTGGGTTCTCAATGTCGCTGGGGAAAACTAATTTGCGGGAGGCCCCAGCCAATGCGGAACGAAGAAGTCACCGAGGAGGTCGCCTTCGGGGCCAAGGGGCGCGGCTGCGGATGCTTCCGCGAACTTCGCCGCACTTTTCGAGTCGCCAGCCCGGCGATAGGCCTGGATTAAGAGTCGCCTTGCTTGGAGATTGCCCGGACTAAGGCGAAGCGCTTCATGCAGTTCGGCGATTGCATCGCTCAATCGGCCTAGCGCAAGTTCCGTTGCTCCTAAGCCAAGATGGGCTTCGGCGTTATTCGAATTCAACCGTACCGCCTCTTGATAAGCCATCATGGCTTCCAACGTCTTGCCAGCACGGTCCAACGCCAGCCCCCGAAAATAGCTGATGAGAAAGTTGGGGCCTAACTTTCGCCCCGCATCGACAAGCTCGGAGACCGCTTCCTCAGCGCGGCCCGTCCTCAGCAACACCTGCGCCAATCCGACGTAGCTGGTCGGAAGGGGATCGCCGGCGGCCACAAGATCGCGAAAGACGCCTTCGGCCTCAGCGTAGTGGCCAGCGGCGAGGTGCGCTGCTCCGAGCCGCAAATGCAAAGCGTAGGACTTGGGGCTGGCACTCAGTCCATCTTGAACCGCGGAGATTGCCTCGGAATAGCGGCTCAGTTCCATCAACTCGCGTGTCAAGTTAAGCCAGTGTTCTTCCTCACCGGGACCAAGGGTAGCAGCCTGGCGCAGAGCGTTGACTGAGCGCCCGCCCTGGCCCAGGTGGGCACAGGCGATGCCGATCAAAGACCAGGCCTCCGCAGATTCGGGCGACTTCGAGGCTCCCGGGGGCAGAGACTCCGCGTAGGCGCGAGCCTGTTCGACCGCTCTTTCATCGCTCCCCGCAAGCAGATAAACCAGAGCCAGATCGAACTGCAGCCATGCAGCGCCGGCAGCGGATGGACGCTTGCTCAATCGCTGGATGAGGTTGATCGCCGCGTCGTTCTGGTGGACGGCCAGGAGCAGGGAAGCTACCTGGATGGATTGCGCGTCGTTTAAAGTCGACGTTACAAGACGATCAAGCGACTTACCCGCATCTGCACCACGCCCTAGCGCAATGTACCCCGTCGCGACCTGGATCGAGATATCCGCGTCTGCCGGCAGCGGCACGCGAGATATCTCCAACTCCTGGATGGCCTGTGAGTAACGGTGTGCCTCCAGTTGTACCCGCCCGAGGTAGTAGTGGGCAAAAGAGTCGCTGGGTGAGAGTTCAACGGCATGTTCGAGTGCTTCGCGAGCTGGCTCGATCTGGTGTTCGGTCCATTCGAGAAATCCCAGGTTTCGATACGCATCTTCCAGACGCGGGTCCAGGCGAATCGATTCCCGATACTCGGCGGCAGCCTCGTCGTTCTGGCCGAGGCGGGCCAGCGCGATCCCGCGAAAGTTGCGAAGCCGTGGATCGTCAGGATGATCGCGTTCCGCTGCTGTCAACTCTTCGAGGGCGTCCGAGTATCGATTCTCCTTCAGTGCCGCAAGGCCCGCCTGAAATGCGTCTTCTTGCCCGGAGAGATCGGCGAGCACATAGTGGGCGGGGAGAGAAATGCAGAAAAAAAGAATCAGCCACGGTTTCATGCTACGGATCCTCGGCGGATCTTGCTACTTCTGCCAGGCGCTCCGCTTGTTTTTCGAGCTTTCGGTGCGATTCACTATTCAGCGCTGTGGAGAGATCGAATTCACGCGCCGCGTTCTCCTTCTCGCCCAATGCCTGGTAAACTCTCGCCAGCTTATAGTGGGCCGAACCGTCAACATCGGCAGAGACGGCGATCTTGAACTGCTCTTCCGCTTTCCGGTAGTCGCCGAGTCCGGAGTATGCGATGCCCAAATCACTGTGCAGATCGGGAAGTGCGGAATCCGCCGCTAGCGCCCTTAACAGATAAGGCAAAGCCTTATCGGGTTGATGCTCAAACAGGTAGGTGTTCCCCAAGTCCTTCAGCGCACCGGCATGATGTGGATTCAACTTGAGTTCGGCTTCGAATTCGACGCGGGCTTCGGACACCTTGAGATTTTTCCATAACAGATGGCCCAGGCTGTAATGCAAATTGGGCAAGGATGACTTCAAGGCAATGGTGGCGCGGTATTCTTCGATGGCTTTTGCATCATCTCCTTTTGCGGCCTCCAGGTCGCCCATCAGTTGATGCAAGCGATACGAACCTGGGTCCGCCTGGTAGAGCCGGAGATATGCGGCGGTTGCCAATTTTTCGTAGCAGCGCGCGCGCCAGTAGGATGCCTCAGCCAAGTTCCGATCCGCTGCCGGCAATCCCTCGAGAGCCTTGAGCGAAGCTTCGTAGGCTCCCGCTTCCAGCAATGCGCTCGCCACTCGAATGCGAAATGCAGCGGGAATCCGCGAGGTTAGTACTCGCCCCAGGCATGGCGCGACCTCAGAGAACTGGCCCCGCTGGATCGCGGGGTTGACGTCTGCTTCGGTGCAGTTCTTTCTGACAACGTCTTTCCCGGCGATGGAGGCAGCAACCGTAGCCTCGGTCGCTGCTTGAGAGAGGTTTCCGTTTTGCTCGGCGAGAAACGCAGACGCCAAGTGCGCTGCCGGGGAATTCCGATTTTGCAGGTCTCCCGCGAGTTTCTGGATTTTTTCGCGAGTGGCGTCGGGAAGTTGTTCGAGCGCGGCATCGCCGAATCCCGTTTCGCGAAGGCCCAGGAGCCTCTCGGTTTGGTCAACGTCGCTGGCAATCGCTTTCTCCCAATCCTGAAGGGCGGCCTCCACATTTTCCTGGATCAACCGAGCTTCGCCGCGACGCACCAGGGCGCGCAGGTTGCCAGGATCGATTCGCAACTCCTCATCAAATTCCCGAATCGCCGCGTTCACTTTTCCGGCGCGCAGAAGAACTTCACCAAGCTCGGCGTGCAATCCGGCGCGGTTCGGTGATGCAACCAGGGCATTGCGAAAACGAATCACCGCATAGGGCCACTCGTTGCTCGACGCATAACTCTCCCCTAGTAGCTGTTCGCTGCGCGCCGAGCCCGGAGCAATTTTCGCCAAGTGCGCGACCTCCTGTTTCCCCAGCCGTTCGTAAGCGTTTCCCAAAACGTAGAGAAGGTCGACGTCGTTCGGGTGCAACTCCAGCGCCCGGAGCACCGTTGCGACTTCGGGTTGAAGCTGGCCGGAGATCTCTTGCGCGTCCGCCAACCACAGCCAGATGTCCGTCCGATTGGGTTCCGTTTGGAGGGCTGCTTTCAAGTAGGGAATAGCCTTGGTTCCTTCGCCCGCTTTGCAATAGTCGACCCCAAGAAAAAAATTGGCTCCGGCAAGCCTCGGTTTGAGTTTGAGGGCGCGTCGGAATTCTGTCATCGCTTCGGAGGAGCGATCCTGAAGCTGATAGACCAGACCGAGGTTCATGTGAACTTCCGCGAAATCAGGCGCGAGAGTGAGCACGGTTTGGTATTCCCGTTCCGCCGCAGCGTAGTCCTTATCGCGTTGCGCTTGTTGGGCTGCGGCAAAGTGGAGCTCAATCGCCGAATCGCGAGCGGCATGTGGGGAGGCGGTCTGTGCGGCCAATTGTAAGGTGAGGTCCGTCAGCATAGCGAGCAGGAGTGGCAGAATCCTGAATCGAAGGGTAATCATGCTCGGGCTTCCACGTTCGAAGTGGGATGGTTCATTCTAGTCCGACGGGGCTGCCAAGTTTCTCTTTCCAGTTCTGAAAGGCGTTCAGGCCCACTACTACGTTCGTTCCTTCCTGCTGAAGCCCTTGGAGCGCGGAACGCGCTTCCGTCGGCGGTCGCGTTTGGAGGAAGAGAAATGGTAGCGTAATCTTCTCCTATCATTCTTGTCCACCGGTATGGCGCAACCCAAGGATTAGAGCCGGGGCTTCCAATGACAACCATTTCGCGTCGTCGTTTTATTGAGGGCTCAGTGACGGCTGGTCTAGCCGTCGGTCTGGGGTCGAGGTCGGCAGCTCTACGAGGAGCCGCATGGGCAATGACACCTGGCTCCGATGGGGTGACATTAAAGGTCACTGGCGACGCCAGACAGGGCTATGGTGTTGCTCTTCTTTTCAATGGCCAACCCTTTGTACGGCACAATCGGGGCGGAGAGTTTTCGGCAGTCTTCCAGAACGAGGAACGCAGCGCGGAAGATCGCGTGGACGACTGGAAGGCGACGTCGTGGAGCGGCAATTCCACACAACTGGCGCTCGATGGTGAATGCCGGCTAGAAAATCTAAACGCGACTGTGTTCGCGCACGTTGACTATGAAGTGGTTACTCCTCACGTTGTTCGAAAGAGGATCCGGTTACACCAAGGCGACATGTTCATGATGTGGTATCAGTTGAGCAATCGTTTGGAGCCGGAGGAGAGTCCGGCAAAGTTCTGGAGTTTCGATCGGTTGGACTGGAAAGGCGGAGCATTGCACGATTACTTTCCAGCCGCCGGGTTCCGCACGAAGAGTGGCCTGTGCGTCGGCCTGCTTACGGACTCCGGCTATCGCAACCAGTGGACGAGAATCATCCGTCGGGATGGCAAACCGGTGAAGCCCGCGCCACACCGAATTCCGGATGCCAACCTCTACTACGGTTCACGTGCGGAGGAACATAGCCAGGGCGACGTTTTCGTACAGCAGACATTTGGCGAAGTCCTGGAGCAGGCAGCCGGAGAGCAGAATGCTCAAACCGTCGATCTGCCGGACATTGCATCGTGGAAGAAACGAGGCGAGGCGACCCTGGACCAGCGCGACGGTGTGGTCACCGTCTCCACCAAGAGTTCCGGTGACGGGGTGATCATTCCCTTTGCGGCGGAAGGCACCGAGGTTTACTCGGTGGGGGTGGAATACCGTTCGGCTTTCCCCGTGACCATTGAGGTTTGGGATGTAGATGAGCAATTGCGCATGGTTGGCGACTTCACTCTGTTCAACGATGGCGCACCCGAATCTCCCGGGGTATGGTCCGAATTTCGAACGACAGTGTTTGTGCCGGGATTGCAGGGACATGGCTGCGCTGTCTTCATTTCCGTTGCGCCATCGGAGCAAGCTAAGAATGTGGAATCGCCGGGAGGTTTCGCGAAGGTCGAAGTGCGCGGCCTGCAAATTCGCCGCATCGCCACTCGCAGCGAACCATACCATCGGCTGGAGATGGGGCATCCCGCGGAGAAAACGGTTTTCGTATTTGCCGATGAAAAGGTCCCGGACACGGTTCGAGGTCACCGCCTGGCCAGTCAGCTCTATTTGGCGGACGCACTTGGCTTCAAAGGCGGAGAAACCGAAAAGGCCGTTTACGCCGACCTCATGATGCTCTGTTGGATCGCGGGACCAGAGAGCTTGCGGCCGATTTGCGCACCGAGCATATGGTATTCCGCCGCGGGTGAGATGTATCTGCGCGACAGTTTCTTCGCGCTCAATGGCATTCACAATCGCGAATTGAACGAGAGCGTTTTCAATGTGTGGGCTGAAAATCAGGGACCCGATGGGGCAATCAACACCTTAGTGGAGCCGAATCTCGCCAATGTGGAGCGTAAGTCGAACGATTCTACGCCCCTTTGGCTGATGTGGGCATTTCTGAATCGTCGCAGGTTCGGCACTGAGTTGCCTATGGAGAAGGTACGGAAGGCCGCGGAGTATTGCCTTCGAACCTACGATCCCCGTCGCGAGGGCCTGTGCTGGGCGCAGTTCGTCATGGGCCAGCTCGACGTGATCCGCTACCCCGAGGGCACGTCTACGATATGTGAAAACCAGGGAATGTTGGCCGTCACCGCGCGGGTGATCAAGGAACTGCAGATTCCCGGTGTGAGTGCAACCATTTCCGGCGAATATCTTGGCAAGGCAGAAGAACTCTATCGCAGCTATTACGATTCCGCGAGAAAGTTCATGCGTCCGGCGCGGGACATCGCGGATGCCGTCGGGTTTGCAGAAATCTTCCCGGAATATCTTTCTCTTTGGCTATTTAGCCGAAAAATCCTCTCCGACGAGATGGTCGTGAACCATCTCGATCGCATACCCACGATGATGCCGCGAAAAGACTGCCCACATCCTGAAGCAGGCGGGGCGCTGCGGCCGATCTTCATCGGACTTCCGGAAGGAGGTAGAAGTGAAGATTGGAGCTACTTCAATCAGAGCTGGCACCCGATGGTCAGTGATTCCTTCGCGGCTAGCTACGCCAACCACGGCATGGACGGAATCTATTACAACGGTGGCAGTTGGATGCGGATTGAAGTCTGCGGGTACGTTTCCGGAAAGCTTCACGGATGGAGCGGCGCCACCAAGGCCATCGCGAACCGGCTATGGGCGGAACTCAATCTTTCCTCCGATTTTCCAACCAGCCAGGAATACCTCGCCACCGACGGGGCGCACCCGTTCTTTGGCTACCATCGCGTCTTTGCATGGAATTCGTTCGTCCTTCAAGCGCTGGAGCAGGCAGGCCTGCGGAACCCGGAAATGGACCCTGACTATTTGGCAAGATGATTCCATGAGAGGATCGTTGCGTTCGGTCTCCTGGCACGAGTTGGATGGATTAGACCGCGGCTTTCAAAGTTCATGCGATGGCTTCATTCAAAGCCGCCGGCGCCCGC
>Ga0182030_10002267_pt1 | contig 40730 bp, 38 predicted proteins | sample 812S3MmetaG_FD_121299 | JGI IMG/M metagenome (GOLD analysis project Ga0182030, IMG submission 121299) | Permafrost microbial communities from Stordalen Mire, Sweden - 812S3M metaG (Illumina Assembly) | ecosystem: Environmental > Terrestrial > Soil > Wetlands > Permafrost | place: Sweden...
GGCGGCGAAGGCTCGTTGACTCTCCTCCGACGCCTCGAACGCCCCTTCGGGGGAGAGGTCTTGGGAAGCATGCTCTTCCAGGCTGTCGACCTGTACCAGCGGCTTGGCCCGACGTACCGACATCAAGACTTCGTTGCGAACACATGAGGCCAAGTAGCCGGGGAACTTCAGCTCATCGCGCAGACGATCCAAGGAACCCAGCGCCGTAGCGAATCCATCAATGACCGCTTCTTCGGCGACAGTTCGGTTGCTGGTGGTTCGAATGGCCACGCTCCACGCGTAGACCTGGTAGCGCTCAAAAAGTGCGGTGAACGCATCTTGATTGCCCGCGCGCCCGGCGAGAATTAGCTCGGGGAGCGTCGAGGTGTTCGTGGAAACCCGCTGTGCCATGAAATCGACCTTGTTGATGTCGGGTTCGCACTGCCTCGTTGAGGTCCCTGGCCAATATATTAGCGGCGCAAGGGCGGTTGTGGCGCATCGGCCGTTTACGGCGTAGTGGCCGCCGTAATGGTGTTGGGGACAAGCTCCACCCACGTTTGACCAGGTTGTAGTGGGATTGGCGTGCCGCTCGAGTTCAAGAATTGGGTCGGCGACGCCAGAGTGGAGCGGGTCCAGGTGCCGGTGATCTCCTGGCCGTTTCGGAACACGATCGCATTTCCGCTGGCGTTGGGGTACAGGGCGGCCTGGACCTCAAGACCACCCTCACTGTTCTCGACCCAGGGCCCGTAACTGATCTGGACGTATTGCACGATCACGTTGGCGGCCGCATTCTGCACACCATCGGCCAGCGTGTCAGGCGTCGTGCCGTTGTAGAAGCGGAGGAATTGTCCCGTCGCCGCGTCGTAGTTCCACGTGACGTCCGACGTCGAAGAGAAGTTGATGTTCACGCTGGCCACCGGGGTCCCCTTGGGGACCTTGGACGAATAGGTGAAAATCGGCTGGGGCGGGGTGGTCATCGTCGGATGGGTTCCCCACATCTGTGCCGTCGAGGAGTAGGTGCTGTAGGGGGCATAGCGACCGGGGGGATTGGTGATGATGGAGCCGTAGTCGCCCAGATCGACGTTGACGATGGGCGACGCGTTGATGTTGGCCAGCACCGGATCGATGCCTCCCACGTGCACTTCGAGCGGGCTGCCCAGTTCTCCAAGGATTCCGATGTCAATGTTGCGAGCCGAACGGACCGGGCCGACCAGCGGCGCATTTTGGCATTGGAATACGGCGGCATAGCGAGTGATCCCGCCTTCTACCGGCTCCTCAAAAATAACGTCCGCCTTGTCCAGCCCACTTTGAGGCCGAGCGTCGGGGTAGTTGTCCACCTTGACGGCGAGGGCGGGACGGAGTGGTACCGCACCTCCTCCGGGGACCGGCGTTCCGGTCAGCGGACATGTCGGAGCAGGCGGGGCCGTGGTCGTCGTAGTGGGGGCGATGGTGGTCTGGACTGCGCTCTTGTGGGGGGCAGGCGACGAGGAACATGCACTGAGCACCAGCCCGGCGAATCCGGCGACAGCGACAAGGCGCCAGCCCAGCCGGTGCCTTGTCGATTGAACGTGTCGCAAAGGGGATGACATAGCTGCGGGTGTGATCGTAGAGCCCTGGGTAGCGAAACTGAGGTCATACCAGTGCCTTTTCCTCACCCCTCCCCACCCACGTAGCATTCCGGCCCGTGAGTTGGGCCCGCAAACTTCCAGGACCGTTGCGACGGAGTATTGCCAATTTGGTGCACGGTGCCTGGAACCTGGCGGGTGAACTGGGGGCCATCGGTCCTCACGATCCTCGGGGCCGTCGCTTCGGGGCCATGGGTGAAGGCGCCTGCCTGCTGTTCCCGCAAGGCGCCATTTACAACGAGCACTACATTCGCATCGGGGCGGGGACGCTGGTCGGACCCAATGCCTGCATCACGGCCGGCATGGCGCCAGGACAAAAAATGCCGACTGATCCGGTGGTCAGTATCGGCAGTCGCTGCATCATCGGTCGCGGCTCTCACATCGTCGGCCACTGGTCCATTGAGATCGGCGATGACATTCAGACGGGTCCCTACGTGTACATCACCGATCAGAATCACACCTACGAGGATCCGGTGGAACCGATCGGCCGGCAGTGGCCCACCGAAGCGGCCGTGCGGATCGGATCCGGCAGCTGGTTGGGGGCCAATGTCGTGATTTTGCCGGGATCGCAAATCGGTGAACACGTGGTGGTGGCCGCCGGTGCGGTCGTGCGGGGCACCTTTCCCGACCGCTGCGTGATTGCCGGGGTGCCGGCGAAAATGATCCGTCGCTGGGAAGAGGGACGAGGTTGGGTCAGTGTGAAGGCGTGACCTCGGCCACGTCCTATGTGGTGACATTGAGTGGGCAAGACGGACCAGGGATAGCCGAGCGCGCCTTCTCGGTGCTGGACTCGAGCGGGATTGCCGTGCGCGACGTGGAGCAAGTGCAGGTGCACGGTCGCCTTCTCCTGTGCGTCGAGATTGAGGTTGAGGTGGTGGGCGCGGTCGACATGGTGCGGGCCGCCTTGGCCGAGGAGTTGGCACCGCGCCACATTGATGTGGCCATCACCGCACTGGTCGAATCTGAAGTGGTGGCCAGCGTCGATCGATTTTTGGTCACCGTGCTCGCTCCAACAATTGATGCCGCCACCTTGGGCCAAGTGAGCGGTCGCATCGCGGCGTGTCACGGCAACATTGAGCGCGTCGTACGCCTGTCGGCCTATCCGGTACAGAGTTACGAGTTCACCGTGAACGGTGGCGATCTTGATCAGCTCCGACGTGCCCTGGCTGACCAGGCCGTGCACTCCGAGGTGGATATTGCCGTGCAGATCGATGGGTTGCACCGTCGGGCCAAACACCTGATCGTGCTCGATGCCGACTCGACCCTCCTCCAGGGCGAGGTCATCGACCTTCTCGCCGCCCAAGGTGGATGTGGGGCACAGGTCGAGGCGATTACCCGGGCCGCCATGGAAGGCACTATCGACTTCGAAGAGGCATTGCGACAACGGGTCCAACTCTTGCAAGGTTTGGGCGAGGCGGACCTGGAAGCGGTGCGCCAGTCCCTTCTTTTGTCGCCGGGTGCGCGCACCTTGGTGAGAACGCTCGGTCGCTTGGGGTACGAGATCGCCGTGGTAAGTGGCGGATTCACTCAGATCATTGCTCCCTTGGTGGAGGAGCTGGGCATTGCCTACTTGGCTGCCAATGTCTTGGCGGTCGAAGCGGGGCTACTCACCGGTGGACTGGAGGGTGCCATCGTCGATCGGGCCGGCAAGGCCGACGCTCTGGTGCGTTTTGCCGGCGAGGCCGGGGTGCCACTTTCGAGAACCATTGCGGTGGGAGATGGTGCCAATGACCTCGACATGCTGGCCGTGGCGGGATTGGGAATTGCCTTCAATGCCAAGCCCGTCGTTCGTCAAGCGGCCGACACCGCGCTCAGCGTCCCCTATTTGGATGCCATCTTGTTCATGTTGGGCATTAGTCGTGATGAAGTCGAGACGGCGGATCAACGAGACGAAGAGGGTGGCCTTTGACCAAAACCGACCACCTCACAGCCCGCCCGCTCCTACGGGGGTGGCTGCACGTGGGCGCTCTGGTGTGTTGGCTCATCGGTGGGCCGTTCCTCATTGCGGCGGCTCCGAATTCGGGGACCCGCTTCGCGCTCAGCGTCTATGTGCTGTCGATGGTGTGCATGTTTGGCGTCAGTGCCGCCTTTCACCGAGTGCCGTGGTCGGAGAAGGCCTGGCGTCGGATGCGACGAGCGGATCACAGCGCCATCTTCATCGGCATTGCCGGCACCTCGACGGGATTGGCCGCCTTGGCATTGACCGGATGGGCGCAGGTTTTGGTGCTCAGCCTGTGTTGGGGTGGGGCCGCTGTCGGTATTGCTCTGCGCCAGGTCTGGCTCGACGCACCACAGTGGGCCGTCGCCGTTCCCTATGTGGTGGTCGGCTGGTGTTCGTTAATTGTGGCGCCCCAATTCGTCCGCAGTCTGGGCTGGGGCGGTTTTGCGCTCATGTTGGTGGCCGGTGCGGCCTACACGGGAGGCGCCCTCGTCTACGCCCGCAAGCGACCCGACCCGTGGCCCGCCGTGTTCGGCTTCCACGAGGTCTTCCATGCCTGCACGGTGGTGGGGGCCGGGACCTTCGCCTACCTGATTGCCTTCATCGCCTTGCCGCGTTACTGAGGCAGGTGGGCGTCTTAGGCGATGATGCCGTCGTTTCGTAAGGTGTGAAGTGCCGCGGTGTCGAGTCCGAGTTCTGCGCCGAGGATCTCGTCGGTGTGCTCGCCCAACCAGGGCACCCGCGACTCGGGTCCTTCGGCCACGTCGGCGAACTTGATGGGGAGGCCGGGAATCAAGACGGGCTGTTCCACGCCGTCGGTGCGAGGATGCTCGACCAACATGTGACGCCCCGCCAAGTGCGGATCGGCCACCACCTCGGCATCGGTCTGGCTGGGTCCGGCGACCAGGCCGGCGGCGTTGAGCGCGGCGCAGGCTTCCCGCTTGGACTTGGTGCGGGCCCAGTGCTCAATGGCCGGCCGAATCTCTGAGTCAAGGTGATCGAGCCACCCTTGGGGCGTGGCAAAGCGGGGGTCGTCGGCCCATTCGGGACGGTCGATGGCCCGGGCCAGATCGGGCCACTGGTGGGGGCGCAGGACCTGCAGGATGAACCAGCCGTCGGCGGCCTCGAAGCCATGCAGAATCCCCGGCCACGGCGTGCCCATCGGCATGCCCATCGACCAGAAGTTCGGGACGACATCGAGCACGGCCACCATGGCGTCGATCATGGCGACGTCAATCTGTTGGCCCTGGCCAGTGCGGTCTCGTTGGCGCAGTCCGGCTTGGATGCCGATGGTGGCAAAGAGGGCAGTCACGATGTCGCCTAATCCGCCCATCGGCGATCCAACCGGGGCCTGCCCGGGCTGGCGCTTGAACTCATAGGCACCGCTCATGGCTTCGACCATGGACGCCAGGGCGGGCCAGCCGTCGTAGGGGGAAACCGGTGTCCCGGTGGGGACCGATCGGCCGAAGCCCGAGATGGAGAGATACACCACCTTCTCGTGGACGGCGGCGATGTCGGCGTAGGCCACGCCGAGCCGCTCTGCTGCGCCGGCGCGGAAGTTCTCGGCCACCACATCGAAGTGCGGCGCCAAGCGCAGTACCAGGTCGAGTCCTTGGAGCGACTTGAGGTCGATGACCACCGAGCGTTTGTTGAGGTTGTTGCGCATGAAGGTGGCGCCGATGGCGCGTCCTTCCGGATCGGCCATGGCGGGCCGGGCCGTCCGCCCGAGATCACCGGTCCCCGGTGCTTCGACCTTGACCACCTCAGCTCCCAAGCGGCTCAGCAACTGCGTGGCGAAGGGAAGCGCCTGCATCTGTTCGAGCGCCAGTATCCGGACACCTTGGAGTGGTTTGCCGAAGGGCGTCGCCTCGGGATTGACGACGTCGCCGAGCTTCATGCCCGGTCGAGATTGAGCCCGAGCATCTCAATGGCATTGCCCCGCATGATCCGGTAGACGGCGTCATCGGAGAGGTGTTGCACCATCTGTTCGGCCACGGCCCGAGTCTCGGGCCAGGTCGAGTCGGTGTGCGGGTAATCAGTCTCGAAGGTGATGCGGTCTACCCCGATGGCATCGAGCGAATCGAGGCCATGCTGATCGCGGAAGAAGCAGCCGTAGACCTGGCGGCGGAAGTAATTCGACGGAGGCTCGAGCACGATGTCCTTGACACCGCCCCAGGCCCGGTGCTCGCGCCAGACGTCGTCGGCTCGTTCGAGGATATAGGGCAGCCATCCGATCTGCCCTTCCGAATAGGCCAGCGTCAATTTCGGATAGCGAATGAGCACCCCGGAGAACAAGAAGTCACACAAGGACGACATGGCGTTGCCGAAACTGAGGGTGGCCGCCACGGCCACCGGTGCGTCGGCGGAAGTCGCCGGCATCTTCGACGACGAGCCGATGTGCATGCAGACCACAGTGTTGGTTTCCTCGCATGCGGCGAAGAACGGATCCCAATAGCCACTGTGAATGGAGGGCAGCCCCAAGTGCGGTGGGATCTCGGAAAAGCAGACGGCTCGCACGCCTCTGGCGGCGTTACGACGGACTTCGGCGGCCGCTTTGTCGGCATCCCACAGTGGAATGAGGCACAGCGGCAGCAGGGCACCATCGGAGTCGCCACACCACTCCTCGACCATCCAATCGTTGTAGGCCACGACGCAGGCTTCGGCGAGTTGGCGATCCTTGGCTTCGAGAAAGGTCTGGCCACAGAAGCGGGGGAAGGAAGGGAAGCAGAGGCTTGCTTCGACCCAGTTCGCCGTCATGTCGGCGATGCGGGCCTTGGGCTCGTAACAGCCCGGGCGCATTTCGTCGTAGGTGATGGGTGACATCGTCATGTCGTCGCGGTCAAAGCCGACGGCGGCCACGTGCCGCTTGTTGATGTACACCAGATCCTCATAGACCCAGCAGTCGGCTGGAGCACCAGCGGGATCAAAGGATTGACGGTAGGTGCCGCCACCGATGTGTTCCATCTCGCCGATGCCGCGGCGCTCCGATTTGGGGCCTCGGTCCCGGAATTGCGGTGGCAGCCACGTCTCCCACAGATGCGCCGGTTCAACGACGTGGTCGTCGACGCTGATGATCTTGGGTAGGGGAGTGGTGCTCCCTAATCGGGGGGTGGGGTCGTCCGTCAGTTCCATTGTGGCGTTCTACAGCTTTGCGGCCACGCCCACCAGTGGAGCGAGGGTATTGAGTTCGGCGCACATCTCGTCGGGCGAGCCTGATCGCACCCGAAGCACCACCTCGTCGATGCCCAAGGTGGCGTAGTGCTCCAGCTTGGCTTCGTTGGCAATGGTGCCGAATGGGATAATCGAAAACTCTGCCGGATCTCTTCCAGCCGCTTCGGCGAATTGGTGCAAGCGAGGAATGGCCTCACCCAACCCGCTCCCTCCGACGGGCATCCACCCGTCGGCGTAGTCGGCTACGGCGCGCAGCACAGCGTCTCCGGCACCGCCGCCGATGAGGGTGCGCACCCGCGGCTGCTGCACCGGCTTGGGCCAGGCCCAGGAGGGGGGCAGGTCGATGTGCACCCCGTGGAACTCGGCCTGATCCTGTGACCACAGTGCTTGCATGCACAACACATGCTCACGGACGATGGCGTGCCGAGCACCGAAATCGACTCCGTGGTCCTCCGCCTCAGCTCGGTTCCATCCGAACCCGATGCCGAGGGTGAAGCGTCCACCGCAAAGATGGTCCAGCGTGGCGATCTGCTTGGCCAAGACGATCGGATCATGTTGGGCGGCCAGCAAAATCCCAGTACCCAAGCGAATCCGCGACGTTGTCTCAATGGCTGAGGACAGCGCGACGAGTGGGCACAGTCCTCGTTTGTAGTCATCCAAACGCACGCCCTCGACGAGAGCTGGAGGGACATCGGCCCGCACCGGCAGGTGTGTGTGCTCGGGCAGATAGAGACCATCGAAACCCAGTGACTCGATGGTCTGGGCCAGCGCACCAGGGCGCATGTCTCGATCGGTGAGAAAGGCGGTGATGCCCAGGCGCATGGCGATTACGAGGGAGCCTTGGCCGCGAAATCAGCCAACGCTCCACTCCCGGCGGCTTGACCCAACAGTGCCGCAAAGGCTGCCTGCTCACGCTGATTGGCGGCGCGAACCACGTCGGCCCGACCGGCCCGCATCAGGGAGGTGATGGCTCTGGTCGCGGCGCGTGGGTGGGCGGCGATTCGGGCTGCCAAAGCAACCGCCTCGTCCAGCGACGAGCCGGGTGCACATTCTTGGAGAGCGATGCCGTAGGTCACTGACTCGGCTGCGCTCATCCAGTCCGAAGTCAAGAGAATGCGAGCCGCCTGCTGCCATCCCATGCGGGCCGGGAAGAGCACACTGCTGGCCGCTTCGGCAGGTACTCCGAGCTCGGCAAACGGCACTCGCATTCGGGCCGAACTGTCAACCAGTACCAAATCGCAGTGGGCCAAAATCGTGAAGCCCAACCCCACCGCCACGCCATTCACCGCAGCAAGAAGTGGCACCGACAACTCAGTGATGGCGGCGAGCAGCCCCATAAAGCCTTGACCGGCTCCCTCAACAGCGGTGCCGGTGGCAATCGCCGCCATTTCGGCCAAGTCCTGGCCCGAAGTGAAGGCGGTGCCCCGCCCGGTCAGCACCACTGCACAGATCGATGGATCGGCATCGGCCTCAACCAAAGCTTGTGTGACCTCGAGATACATCGTCGTGTCGAACGCATTGCGGACTTCGGGACGGTTGAAGGCAATGACCCTGACCCCGGGAGTCGGCGTCTCTCGTTCGATCCGCTTCATGGGCGCATGACTTGGCCACCGTCGACGTTGAAGACGTGACCGGTGACCCAGGCGGCGTCATCGGACAGCAGGAACTGGCACATCCCGACCAGGTCGGCCGGTGTGCCCTGGCGCTTCAAGGCCAGCCCGGCGACGATCTGATCAATAAAAACGTCGGGCACGGTGGCTCGTGCTGCCTCGGTGTCGATCGGTCCCGGGGCGATGGCGTTGACCCGGATCCCCATCCCGCCCACTTCGGCCGCCAGTTGGGCCGTCAGCGAATTGATGCCGGCCTTGGAGAGTCCGTAGAAGCCGGAATACACGTAGGCCGCGGTGGACGATTGATTGACGATGGCGCCGCCGCCGCGCCGCCGCATGGAGCGAAAACAGGCCCGAGTGCAGACCAAAGCACCAAGCAGATTGACCGAAAGAAAGTTGGTCAGGTAGTCCCAGTCGACGTTGAGCAGGGAGTCGATCTGCATCCCACCGAAGATGGCGGCGTTATTGACCAGATAATCGATGCCGCCGAAGTGGTCGTCGGCCGCTCCAGCCATGGCTGCAGCTGATGCAAGATCGGCCACGTCCACCCCACAAGCTGCCGCTTCTCCGCCAGCGTGACGAATGTCCTCAGCGACGCGTTGGGCCCCGACCTCGTCAATGTCGGCCACGAGTACGGATGCGCCCGAGGCGGCCAGCGCTTCGGCATACGCCTGACCGATCCCGCCAGCCGAGCCGGTAACGATGGCCACCTTGCCAGCGAAGTCATACGACACCCTCAGCCCTCGCTGTCTGCTTTGGCGGCTTTGTTGCGACGGGCAATGACTTTCTCGGCGGTGGAATTCATCTCGGTGGAGAGGGGCCACCCGATGTAGTGGGTGAGATGGACCACCACTTCGCGCACTTGTTCTTCGGTGAGCTCGCCTCGTTCAAGGGCGGAGTCGAACTGGATCTCGAGCAGGTTGCTCTTGTCGAGGGCAGCCAGCACGCCGATGGTCAATAGGCGACGATCCCGCATCTCGAGGGCCTCGCGGGTCCACACGGTCCCGAACAGATGATCGACTGTCATGGCGGCATAGGCGCCCGGCAAGGTGTCGGGGTCAACGGAGAACCCGTAGACCTCTTCCATCTTGGCGATGCCAGCTTGGCGGCGTTCGGATTGCTCGCTCATGCCGGTTCCGCCAGGGACTTCGTCTCCAGATACTCCTCAAAGCCAGCCATGCCCATTTCCCTTCCGATGCCCGACTGCTTGTATCCCCCAAAGGGAACGTCGGGGCTGTACCAAAGCCCACCATTCACCCCGATGGTGCCGGTGCGAATGCGGTGAGCTACCGACAATGCTCGATCGCGATCCTGTGACCATACCGACCCCGAAAGCCCATAAGGAGAGTCGTTGGCCAGGGCCACCGCGTCGTCGTCTCCGTCGTGGGGGATGAGGACGAGTACCGGGCCGAAGATTTCCTCCTGCGCCACTCGAGCGGAGTTGTCCAGACCGACGATCAGTGTGGGCTCCACGAAGAATCCCCGATCTTGATCGGCTGGTCGACCACCCCCGCAGACGAACTGGCCACCCTCTTCGAGCGCCAACTTGAGGTAGCCCTCGACGCGGTCTCGTTGTCGGGCACTGATAAGCGGGCCACAGATGATGCCGGGATCGGTGGGATCTCCCGCTGGGAGCTTGGTCAAGGTGCCCGCCGCCAGTTCGGCTGCTTCGTCGAAGCGCGACCTTGGAACGACCAGTCGGGTCGTAATGGCGCAGCCCTGGCCGGCATGGGTGCAGACGGTGAAGGCGGCGGTGCCTATGGCGCCCCGGAAGTCGGCATCTTCGAGCACGACGAAGGCGGACTTTCCACCCAGCTCGAGGAAGACCTTCTTGAGTGACGGTGCGGCCGCCGCCATCACCCGGCGACCAGTTGCGGTCGAACCGGTAAAGGTGATGAGGTCGACGCGGGGATCGGTGGCCAGTTGCTCACCCAGGGCATGGTCGGTGGAAGTGACGACGTTGACCACGCCGGGCGGAATGTCGGTCTCTTCGGCAATGAGGCGTCCCAGCACGGTGCCGCACCACGGCGTGTCCGGTGCCGGTTTGAGAACCACGGTGTTTCCCGCCGCCAGGGCCGGTCCGAGTTTGGCCAGGTTGATTTGATGGGGCACGTTCCAGGGCGTGATGGCGCCCACCACTCCGGTGGCCTCACGGCGTACCCAGCGATGCGAGGGAATGCCGAGCGGCGAGGCGTCGCCGAGGTCATGCTCCCACTCGTACTCCTCGGCCAAGGTGGCCACCCACCCCAACCCGTTCACCGGTTCATCAAGCTGGGCCGAATAGGTGAAGGACAACGGTGAACCGGCTTCAGCGACGGTCATGGCCCGGATCTCATCGGCGTGGCGCTCGAACGCGCTTTTCAGCTGACGCAGGCAAGTCACCCGCAGGGCCAGGTCGGTAGACCACGATGTGGTGTCAAAGGCGTTCCGGGCCGCAGAGATGGCGGCATCCATGTCGGCTGGGCCGCCATCGGCAGCGCGGCCAAGCACTTCTTCGGTGGCCGGGTTCAGCGTCTCGAAGGTGGCGCCCGATGCGGCCATGCGGAGCTTGCCACCGATCAGCATGCGCTCTTCGCCCGTCCAGGCCACAGTCACGCTGCACCTCCAGGAACGAAGCCGAAGATTCGATCGCACAGATCGTCGGTGAGTTGAGCCAGCGGCAGCGGCACACCGAGTTCGGAGCCCAAGGCCCGGGCCGCGGCCAGGTCCTTGTGGGCCAAGAGTGAGGCCGTTCGCATGGCATTGACCAGGCCGGCGTCGGCGTCGTCGGGCCACGGTTCGGCCGTCGTGCGGAACATGAGTGTCGAGGCTCCACCAATGCGTTTGTCGCTTTCCTTGATGGCTTGACCCAGTTTCAACAGGTCGATGCCGGCTGCCTCGGCCAGCGTCTGCGCTTCATAGGCGGCGAGCCATGACGCGTATTGGACCAAGTTGCGGGCGAGCTTGGCGGAGAGTCCGGACCCATGAGGTCCCATGTGCAAGACGAGGCAACCGATCACGTCGAGGACGGGGCGAACTCGTTCGACGTCCTCGGCCGTCCCACCGACCATGCACACCAGTTCACCGCTCGCTGCCGCGCTCGGCCCTCCACTCACTCCGCAGTCGACCACGCTCACCCCGTGGGTGATCCCTTCGGCATGCATAGCGGTGACGGTGGTGGTGGCGATGGTGCTCACAATGATCACGCTGGCACCGGCGCTCGCTCCGGCGAAGACCCCATCGGAGCCGAGTAGGACACTGCGTACTTGGTCGTCGTTGATGACGGCCACAAACACCACATCACAATGACCAGCCAGGTCGGCTGGGGTAGACGCCTCGTGGGCGCCGGGCCGATAGGGCTCCATGGCCTCGGGGCGGATGTCGTACACGCTGAGCGTCACACCCGCCTGCGCCAAGTTGTCGGCCAGGCCCCGTCCGATGTCTCCTAAGCCGATGACCCCGACTCGAAGTTCGCTGAGTGCGCCGCTCAATTCGTCTGTGTCACCGCTGATCATGGCCGTCGCCTCTTCTGGTAGTCGTAGAACGCCCGATCCACCGAAAAAACACTGGATCTGGACAAGTGTCTGGACTATAGTCTGTACACGTGACCGATCGCAATGACTACTCGGGCGACTTCGACCCCAACTTTGACTACGAAGACCTTTCGAAGACGGCCCTGGTCAGGTTGGTACGGGAGTACGCGTTGATCGTCCATCTGTTGGACCGCTCCATGTGTGCCGCCATTGGGTTGCGCTATGGCGCCGACGCGGTCAAGGAACTGGCGATTCAAGAGTGGGCCGGGGCCAGCCCGGTCTACGGCGACCGGTTGCGTCAGATCATGGCGGTCGAGGGCAACGGCATCACCGCCATCTTCAAGGTGCTGCAGTTGGACCCTGGGTTCCCGCATCACTACATGGACGTGCACTACGAAGTGGTCGACGAATGTCACGGGTACTTCGAGTTGGCCTACTGCGGTGCGCTGATGGACGCCGAACCCTTTGGTGACGCCATGGTCACCAACATGTGTCATCACATTGAGGACGGCACCTTCGACGTCACCGCACAAGCGGTCAATCCCAAGGCGCACATTCGCCACGTGCACCGCCCACCCCGAGTGCCGTCAGACCGTTCGCCCCATTGTCGCTGGGAAGTGGTGATCGAAGACGAGACGGTGACACTGCCCGAAGCCGACATCACCAAAATCACTCGTATGACGACGGCGGCGACGTTCAACTTCCCCGACATGAAGGACGGCACGCCGCACATTCCGCTGGCTGCCGTTGAGTCATAGCCGTGTTCGATGCCTGGGCGGACGAGGGGACGTCGGTGACCGATGCATCTGCGGCACGGTCCGATCATCAACCGGGCCGTCGCCATCTGTCCGAGCGCCAGGCCGAGGCCGTGGAGAAGTTGGTCGTGGCCGCGGCGGGTGAGGTCGAAGTGCGTGACTACGCAGAGATTTCCGTGCGGAGTATTGCCAAACGCGCTGGTGTGGCCGCCGCGACTGCATATAACTACTTCTCGAGCAAGGACCACATCTTGGCCGAGGTGTTGTGGCGCCGGATGCAATCGGCTCCCCACCTGGTCGACCTAAGTCGCCCCCTGCCCGAGCGGGTAGCCGAGACGGTGCGCACCATGGGTTTCGGCACGGCGGACAGCCCGGGCGTGGTGGATGCCTGCACCACCGCGCTGCTGGGCGACGGACCCGACGTGAAACAAGTACGAGCCCGCATTGGCGGCGAGATTTACCGTCGCCTGGACGCGGCGTTAGGACCCGATGCCGATCCGTCCGTGCTGCGAATACTGCAGATCACTTACACCGGCGCCATTCTCAGCGCGGGCATGGGGCATCTGCGCTTTGCCGACGTTCCGGATCTGTTGGCTGAGGCGGCCACCTTGCTCAGCGGGGAAAAGCCGTGACCACACTGTCGTCCTTGCACTACAGCCCGTACGACTACGCCATGCACGAGGATCCCTACCCGACCTATTCCCGGCTCCGGGCCGAGGCGCCTGTGTTCTACAACGCCGAACTCGACTTCTTCGCCTTCTCTCGCCATGCGGATGTGTTAGCTGCCTTCCGTGACGTTGATCACTACTCCAATGCGTTCGGAGTCTCACTTGACCCGGCGGCCTACGGACCCGACGCTCATAAGGCAATGTCGTTTCTGGCCATGGATCCACCCCGCCATACCCGCATGCGATCCATCGCAGGCAAGAGCTTCACCCCACGACGAGTGGCCGAAATGGAAGATCGCATTCGCGTCCTGGCCCGTTCGTACCTGGAACCGGCGCTCGAAGCTGGGAGCTTCGATTACGTGGCCGATTTTGCCGGTCGCCTGCCCATGGATGTGATCTCGGAACTGGTCGGCGTCCCGCCCAGCGACCGAGCGGAAATTCGCCGTCTGGCCGACCTGTTGGTGCACCGGGCCGAGGGGGTCAATGACGTACCACCCGAAGGCATGGAAGCAGCGCTCTTGCTAGCCGGCTACTACGCCGACATGGTGACCGATCGTCGCACGCACGAGCGGGACGACCTGACGTGGTCTTTGCTCCAGGCCGAAATCGACGGTGATCGCCTGACCGACGACGAGGTCATCTCGTTCTTGTTCCTTTTGGTGGTGGCCGGCAACGAGACCACCACCAAGTTGCTGGGCAACGCCTGGTACTGGGCCTGGCGCAATCCCGACCAACTGCAAAAGCCGTTGGCCGACCCCTCAAGGGTTCCCGACTGGGTCGAAGAGACCTTGCGTTACGACACGTCGACGCAGATGATCCTTCGGGTCACCCGAGCTCCGGTCACCGTGCAGGGAGTCGATATTGAAGCGGACCGACGCGTCTTGCTGCTCATTGGTTCAGCCAACCGGGACGAGGACGCCTTCAGCGATCCCGACTCCTACGAGCTCGATCGCGATACCCAAGGCTTAATTAGCTTCGGCGGCGGACGGCACTTCTGTATGGGCGCGGCACTGGCCCGGATGGAAGCACGTATTGCACTGACGGAATTGGCAGCACGGGTGTCGTCCTACGAGATCGATCCGGCCGGAATATCACGGGTACATTCCATCAACGTGCGCGGCTTCGCTGCGCTGCCGACCACGGTGACGCTTCGGTGATGGCGGATCTCAATGAACATCCCGCTCGTCGGCCGACGGTAGTCACGGGCGCCAGCAGCGGAATTGGTGCCGCGACAGCCCGTCAGCTGGGCATGGCGGGATACCCGGTCATCCTCGGGGCTCGTCGGATCGATGCCTGCAACGAAGTGGTCGAGAGCATCCGGGAAGAAGGGGGCGAGGCGGTGGCGTTCTCACTCGACCTGGCCGACGCCGACTCCATCTCATCCTTCGTCAAGCAGGCCAGCGATCCCTTTGGTCCGGTGGAAGTGCTGATCTCCAACGCGGCGCAGATTCGGCCCGGATCCGCACTGTCCACAGATCCTGATGCGTTTGAAGAGCTGGTGCGCATCAATCTGGGTGGAGCTCATCGGTTGGTTCACGCATTAGGACCGGGCATGGTGGAGCGTCGCCGAGGAGACCTGATCTTTGTCACTTCCGACGCCGTGGTGCATCCGCGGCCCTACATGTCGGCCTACATATCTTCCAAGTGGGGCTTGGAAGGCTTCATCACCGCTCTGCAGATGGAACTCGAAGGCACAGGCGTGCGGGCCACTGTGGTGCGGCCTGGGCCTACCTCGACGGGCATGGGCATGGATTGGGATCCCGACATCACCGGCGAGGTTCTGACCGAATGGGTCCGCTGGGGGTTAGCCCGCCATTCGGACTTCATGCGTCCCGAATGGGTGGCCGCGGCCATCGTCCACGCCGTCGGCACACCTCGAGGCGCTCATCTCAGTGTCATTGAGGTCCAACCCGAAGCCCCTCTCACCGAAAAGAGAACGACATGACAACGATCACCGGACAGCGTCAGCCACCCCGTGTCTCAGGTGGTGAAGGCGAGAATGCCCACCTGGACGAGCTGCGCCATGACCCCATCGCCCTGATGGCGCGGGTCCGGGCCGAGTGTGGAGACGTCGGCGAGTTCACCATCGGCCAGCGCGACGTGGTGCTCCTGACCGGAGCCGATGCCAATGAGTTCTATTTCCGAGCGCCCGAAGAGCAGCTCGACCAGGCTGAGGCTTACCCGTTCATGACCCCGATTTTTGGCAAGGGAGTCGTGTTCGACGCGCCGCCGGAACGTCGGCGCGAGATGCTGCATAACCAGGCCCTACGGGACAAGTTCATGCGTGGGCACGCAGCCACCATTGCCGCCGAAGTCGAAGCGATGGTGGCGGGCTGGGATGACGAAGGCGAGATTGATCTGTTGAAGTTCTTCGCCGAACTGACGATCTACACGTCCTCGGCCTGTCTCATTGGTCTTCGCTTTCGGCGCGAACTGGACGGACGCTTTGCCGAGCTCTATCACGACCTCGAACAGGGCACCGATCCCATCGCCTATGTGGATCCCTATGCCCCCATCGAGAGCTTCCGCAAGCGCGATGCGGCACGGTTGGCTCTGGTCGAATTGGTGCAAGGGATCATGGAGCGTCGGGCCAAGGGTCCCGCGGCACCCGCTGACGAGCAGGATCTTCTCGACGTTCTCATGTCGATCAAGGAAGAGGACGGGAGCGATCGATTCAGCGCCGACACGGTGACGGGCATGTTCATCTCCATGATGTTCGCCGGACACCACACCACCTCAGGAACGGCGGCCTGGACCCTCATAGAACTCTTACGTCATCCCGACGAGATGACTGCCGTCAACACCGAACTCGACGCGCTCTATGCCGACGGTTCGGAAGTCAGCTTTCAGGCGTTGCGCGAGATTCCACACCTCGAGTCCGCCCTGAAAGAAGCGCTGCGGCTGCATCCACCGCTGATCTTGCTGCTGCGCCTGGCCATGGAGGACTTGAATTACGGAGACTTCACCATTGCGGCGGGCAAGCTGGTGGGCACCAGCCCGTCTATCTCGAATCGGATCCCCGAGGACTTCCCAAATCCCGACCTCTTCGATCCCGGACGGTATTTGGCTGGTCGCGAGGAAGACCGGTCCAACCCCTGGACATGGATTCCCTTCGGCGCTGGCCGACACCGTTGCGTCGGGGCCAACTTCGCCATGATGCAGCTCAAAGCCATCTTCTCTGTACTCCTTCAGGGTTGGGAGTTTGAGGCCGCGCAGCCGCTGGACTCATATCGCAACGATCATTCGAAGATGGTCGTCCAGCTCGAGCAACCGTGCCGGGTCCGCTACCGGCGCCGCGCGCAGCCATGAAAATCGTCGTCGATCGCGACCTGTGTCAGGGTCACGCCACTTGCGAAGGGGAAGCGCCCGAAGTGTTCTCCGTATCGAAGTCCGGTGAACTCACCGTGCTCAATCCGAATCCACCCGAGGAGCAACGACGAGCAGTCGAGATGGCTGTGCACTATTGCCCCACCCACGCCCTGAGTATTGAGGAGGACTGAACGACATGCCCGCATTCCCACGTGCCGAACTCGAAGAGATGGTGGAGCGGTGGCTCGCCGTCAACCGCGAAGGCGAAGCCAAGCAGGATTGGCGTCACATGGCCGACCTCTACACCGAAGACGCCACTTACGGCTGGAACGCCGGATCCAACGACGAGTTCATGGCCGTAGGCCGTGAGGAAATTCGCGAGATCGCCTTAGGGCTTGAGATGTCCGGACTTGAGGGATGGACCTACCCCTACCAAAAGATATTGATTGATGATCAGCAAGGCGAGGTCCTGGGCCTCTGGAAGCAAGTGGCCGATGCCACCCGGGCTGACGGATCCCACTATGAGATTGCCGGCCTCGGCGGGAGCTGGTTTCGCTATGCCGGGAACTTCCAATGGAGCTGGCAACGAGACTTCTTCGATGTGGGCAACGCCGGCACCATCTTCTTGCAGATGATCGGCGACGGCACCCTCTTGCCTGGAATGCAGCAGCGCATTGAGCGGGCGATGTCGGGCGAGCGGCTTCCGGGCCATTATCCGCTGGGCCAGGCACCCGTCGGGCTGTGGGAGGTCCCTGGTTCCTAGGCGTACGATCTCGGTCGGCCACCTCCCCTGGTAGCCAGAGGGGCGAATATGACGGACAAGGTTCTCTTCGAGGTGAACGGCGCAGTGGCCGTGATCACCAATAACAATCCTGAGAAGCGCAACGCGTTCGATGACGACATGGACGCCCGCCTCTTCGAGATACTGGCCGAACTCAAGCAGCGACCGGACGTGCGGGCGGTCGTGTGGCGCGGGGTCGGAAAAGCCTGGTCCTCAGGTCGCGACGTCTCGGTTATTGGGACCAATGTCACGCCGCTGACCCACCATGAACTGATGACGCGGGGGCACAAAGGCATCCTCCAAGTGTTTGACCTCGACATTCCTATCATCGTGGCCATCCAGGGTTGGGCCATCGGGGGTTCCTTCCAGCGGGCCCTTCTCTGCGACATCAGGATTGCCGCCGAGGGAACCCGATTCATGCTCCCCGAAGTCGGGCACGGCGTCATTCCCGACACCGGGGGGATGGGGCGCCTCTTCCAGATCTGCGGCAGCGGGGTGGCCAGCGACCTGGTCTTGACCGGCCGGACCATGAGCGTCGAAGAGGCCTTCGGACATGGAATCGTCTCGCGCATTGTCCCGCCAGAGTCATTGGATGAGGTGGCCGTAGAGATGGCGGAAAAAGTGGCAGCTTCGCCAGCGGTCACCGTCAAGATGGCCCGGCGCGTGCTCCAGCATTTGAGCGAGCCCGAGGTCCGATCCTCGATGGCAGACGAGGAGATCTACCAGACCTTCATCAACAAGTCGTCGGACTTCGCCGAGTTCAAGGCCGCCCGAGCCGAGAATCGCTCCCCTCGCTACACCGGGAGTTGAAAATGGGCACAGACGATCACATGGGTTTGTTGGAGCCGCCGCCACTGGGCGCCTCGGCGCTACCGGCCGATACGTATGCAGGCACCACCGTCCTGGTCACGGGCGGCGGGACCGGCCTCGGCAAAGCGATCGCCACCGAGTTTGCCCGCCTGGGCGCTAATTTGGTCATCGCCAGTCGCAAGCCCGAGCACCTCGATGCCGGGCGAGAGGCCATCGAAGCACTGGGCGCTCGCTACCTCGGCGTGGCCTGCGACATTCGCGATGCCGATCAGGTCAGTGCGGCCTTTGAGGAAGCGACCACCACCGCTGGCTTTGGCTTGCCTTCGGTACTGGTCAACAACGCGGCGGCGAATTTTCCAGTGCCGGCCGAGGACATGTCTCCCAATGCTTGGAGAACCGTGGTCGACATCACGTTGAACGGAACCTTCTTTTGTTCGCGTGAATTCGCTCGTCGCCACTTGTCGGCGGGGACGCCTGGTTCGATCATCAATGTCGGAGCGTCGTATGCCTGGACCGGTGGTCCCGGCTTCGCGCATTCGGCGGCGGCCAAGGCCGGGGTGAAGAACATGGTCGAGACCTTGGCGGTGGAGTGGGGTCCCTACGGCATATCCGTCAACGGCCTCGTGCCCGGGTTGTTCCCACACGAGGACATGACGGCGGACATCACGGGCAACTTGGATCGCACGAGCGAAAAGGACATCTGTCAGCCCGCGCTGCGAGTCGGGCGCTTGCGCGAGCTGGGATGGGCGGCGACGTTCTTGGCCTCGCCCTACGCCCGTTTCATTTCGGGTCACACGTTGGTCGTTGACGGCGCCAACTGGCAACGGCGTTCCCTGACCAATCCGGCCGTGGTCACGGTGCGGGACCAAATGGGGCGTGGGCCATTCGACACCAGCCCACCGTCGTGACGGAGTTCCATCTCTTCTTGCCGCAGATGCGCCTTTCGCCCACGGCTTTGGTCGATCGGGCCCAAGCTGCCGAGGCGGCGGGTTTCACCGGCATCGCCCTTATGGACCACTTGGCCCCTCCGGCGGCGGCCGACCAGCCGATGTTCGAAGCGATGACGACAGCGACCTGGCTAGCGGCTCACACCCAGCGACTCATCATCGGTCACCTCGTGTTGTGCGATTCGATGCGCCACCCAGCCATGCTGGCCCGCCAAGCGGTCACGCTCGATCACTTGTCGGAAGGACGTTTTGAACTGGCCATCGGATCAGGCTCCGTGCCCGACGAGCTGGTGTCGTTCGGCATCTCGACGGCCAAGGGCAACGAACGGTCGGCTCGGCTCCGCGAGTCGCTCGAAATTATGACGCGCCTGTGGACTGGCGAACCGGTGAACTTCGACGGGGAGTTCTTTCACTTGGTCGATGCCCAGGCACTCCCCACGCCGACCAGACCAATACCCATCATCATTGGCGGCACCGCACCGTCCACTCTGGAGACGGTGCGCCAATACGCCACGTGGTGGAACGTGCCCACCCATCACGCCAGTCGGCTGGAAGAACGCCGTCCTCTGGCCGGAACAGCTCGAGTCTCGCTCCAACAGATGGTGACGTTCATTCCGAAGGGGCGCGATCGCCACGAAATCGTGGACCGGGCCGATCGGCGCTTTGGATGGATGGAGCCTTCAGGGCGCATCGTGGGCTCGGGGGAGGAGCTCGTCGCCATCTATGAGGGATACCGCCAACAGGGTGTCGAACGCTTTTACGTCTGGTTCTCCGATTTTGCCGACCTCGACACCCTGCGCGCGTTCGGCGCCGAGGTCATCGACCATATTGCCTAACAGGTCGCCATCGGCGCAGCGTCGTGGGCTGCTCTAACGTGAAGAAGGACATGCCAGAGATCCCACTGCCTCCTCATCAGGTGCACCGAATGGAGGACGGAAGACGCGTCGGATACGTGATCTACGGCGATCCGAATGGCGTTGCCATCTTGAATTGTCATGGCGGGCTGCTGAGTCGCAACGACGTGGCTCCGGTACACGCCGAGGCGGTGGCGCTGGGTGCACGCATCATTTCGATTGATCGACCTGGGGTGGCCCTGTCTGATCGCAATCCTGGGCACGCCATGAGCGATTGGGCCGCCGATGACGTCGTGTCGGTCCTGGGACACCTCAAGGTCGAGCGGTTCTCCGTCATGGGGTGGTCATTGGGCGGCCAATACGCATTGGCGGTGGCGTCGGTACTGTCCGAGCGCGTCGAACGAGTGGGAATTCTGGCCGGATGCCCACCGCTGAATGATCCTGAACGCCTCTCCCAGCTCAATCGGATGGACCGGCGTTTTGCCGCGCTCAGCGTGCATCGGGCCTGGTTGGCCCGGGCCGCCTTCACTGCCCTCCATGGGGCAGCCCGCTACACCCCTCGAGTGGCCACGCGCCTCTCCCTGGCCGGCGTTCCGGCCCACGAGGCTGCCGCTGTCCGGGCGCAGGGCGACTGGTTCGCTCGCACAATGGAAGAAGGCGTCCGCAACAGTGCGGGAGTGTGCGACGAATACCTAGCCATGGTTTCCCCATGGGGGTTCGATCCGTCCACCATTCAGGTGCCGGTGGACGTTCACCAAGGCAGCGCCGACAAATTGGTGCCCGAGTCGTGGGGTCGCGACTTGGTCACCATATTGGGGAATGCCACCTTGCGGCTCCATCCCGGCGACGGACACATGATCGGATTAACGAAGCGGGCCGAAGTTGTGGCCTCGCTCCTGCCCAGCACGTGACGGCAGATCGAATCAGTGATTCGTCGGTTCGTCGGGCGACCGGCGGCATCGGAGGTGACGTGCCACGCTGACGGGGTGCCGGGCACCACGAGGAACGTAATGCCGCGGGTCATCGGCCTCGTGATAGCAGCGTTGCTGCTGGCCAGCTGCACGACCAGTACTGCCCCCAAGGCGAACGCACTCATAAGTACGACGACCACCACCGTGGCTCCGACCACGACTACAACGACATCGCTGCCGGTAGCGCCCATTGTCTGGACGTCGTGTAACGGTGATCTGCAATGCGGCACGCTGACCGTGCCGCTCAATTACGCCACACCCACCGGAGCAACCATCGGTATTGCTTTGGAACGGCACCTGGCTGAGGAGCCGGCCCAGCGAATTGGATCGCTGGTGATCAATCCCGGCGGTCCGGGTGTGTCGGGCATCGACGATTTCGCCAACGAGCTGAGCGTGCTGACCCCTCAACTGCTCGACGATTTCGACATAGTGACCTTCGACCCGCGTGGGGTGCAACGCAGCGATCCGGTGAGTTGCGGAGAAACGCCCGGCGCCGCACCGTCGAATCTTCCTGACCCGGTGCCTCAGACGTTGGCGGCTCAGAAGGCACTGATTGCCAGCATGCGTCAGTTCGGCGCCGACTGCGAAAAAGCCAGTCCGACCATCCTTCCCTTTGTCGGCACGGTCGACGTCGCCCGGGATCTGGAACGGCTGCGAATCGTCCTCGGGGATCCCGGGCTCACCTATATGGGGCAGTCCTATGGAACCCTGCTTGGTGCCACCTATGCCGAGATGTATCCCACTCACGTGCGGGCCATGGTCCTCGATAGCGCCATAAACCCCGCACTGTCCTTCAGCCAAATGACCCTGGCGCAGGCCGAGGGATTCGAAGGCGTGCTGAATTCGTTCTTTGCTTGGTGTGCCAGCACCTCGACCTGCCCATGGGCGACAACTTCTGATCCCACCGGTGCTGTCCTGGCTTTGCTGGCCCAATCTCGAATCAAACCGGCACCGGCAGGGAACGGCAGAACGGCTGGACCCGGTGAGATCTACAACGCGTTGCTCGAGGGTCTGTATTCGCAAAGTTCCTGGCCCACCTTGGGCAATGCCTTGGCGGCGGATGCCGCGGGCAACGGAGGTCCGATCGTGACTCTGTCCAACAATTACAACGCGGACGGATCTACCAACGGTTCCGATGCCGGCGAAGCCATCGACTGTCTCGATCACCCGGCCTCGAAGGATCTCGCCAGCTACGCCGCTCTGGCCACTCGCTACGGAGTGGCGGCGCCGATCTTCGGCCCCTTCTTAGCTTGGGGAGAACCCGCCTGTGCTGTGTGGCCGGTGGCCCCAACTCGTCAACCGGCACCGGTGCACGCCCCTGGTTCACCCACCATCCTCGTGGTGGGTACCACCCATGATCCGGCGACGCCGTACGCCTGGGCCGTGAGCTTGGCGCAACAGTTCCCCCATGGCGTGCTTTTGACCAGAGATGGCAGCGACCACGTGTCCTACTTCTACAGCGCGTGCGTGCGCAGTTACGTCCAGACGTATTTGGTGGGCGGGGGAGCACCACCGCCGGGCACGGTGTGTACGTCCTAGAGCTTCAAGCGGATGTAGCGATGAATCGATAGGAGCCACTCTCCACACCGAGGACGGCCAGACCATTGTGCACGGATTCAATTGTGATGCCGGTTGTTGGGCCGACTTGGGCCAATTCCCTTACTGCGGCGGCGCTAGAAGCGGGCAACATGACACGAGCAGACGCGTTGGGTGGGATCACAGCCGCCAGTGAAATTTTGGTGCCCCGCTTGCTCCACGACACGGCGATAGGCCCAGCAGTGGTGGGGACAGTCCCTCGGGCGCCGGTCAACCCCTGGGTCGGGGGCGCAATGGACGCAGTCACTGCACCATCTCGGCCTGGCGGCATCAACGTGACGCCGAGCAGCGTTTCTTGCATGGCCACCAGGGCCGAAGAGCCCCAACCATGTGACATGGAGTCCCCAATGAGGTCGCTCGGTTGCCACACCTCCCAGGTGAACGTGCCGCCTGCGGCCACGATGTGGGCCCAGCCGGGGATTTTGGTGTTGGTCAACATGTGCACCATTTCGGTGACGAGTCCCGCGTTGGCCAGACCCCGCAAAAGCTCGAGCCCGTGGGAAGGGCTGAGATCGATCCCAAGCTTGACGACATGAGCCCCCACGGCCGCCATGTTGGCCGCGGGCACGACTCCGTAGGCGAGAGGCAAGGCGTTGGCTTCTTGTGATGCACTGGAGCTTTGTTTGCCGTTGGGGAGCAGTCCATCGGTGTAGATCCCGTCGGGACGCACCAAATGGGTATTGATGGCGGTCGTGAGCTGGGTTGCTCTTGAGGTCTGGAGGGATGCGCCCGATGTATCGCCAGCCAACGTGGCCAGCTGGGCAATGCGATTGAATGCGTTGACGGCCAGGACGGCACTGGTGGTATCGAGCGTCACGTTCTGGTCGTAGCCATACACCGGGTCGCCGTTGGATCCTTCAGTAAAACCACTCAGGAGGCCGGTAGCGGCATCTCGGCCCGACCAGATGTAATCGGCCACCTTCTGGGTGCTCGGGTACAGATTGAGCGCTGTCGTCAAGTCACCGGTGGCGACGTAGTAACGCCAGACCCACTCGGGATAACGCTCAGTGAAAATGGAGAGGAAGCGTGCACCGTCGCCGTTGGGGTAGACGGCGTTGACGTTGCCATCGGGCCAGTAGCGGGACTGTCCCCGTGCCACATCGCGCAGCGCCTGCCAGCTCATGTTCTGGTCGCCATAGGCCCGCATGATGGCTTCCGACTCGTTGGCCGAATCCCAGACGAATGGACCTTTCTCTCGCGTCGGTGTGTCAACGAATTGCTCATGGGTGCAATACAGGCACGAACGCGCGTTGAGTTTCCACACCGCGTTGAGCATGGTCACTGGGGTGGCGAACGTGGCCGCCGACGTATCAGGCATGGCGGAATGGGTGGCGATGGCGCTCACCTGATCGGAACCGAGGTGTTCTCCCGGGCTGTCGATCTGGAGGTAGCGGAAACCCAGATAGGTCAGTGGAGTAAAGGTTTGGCTGCCCGCTCGGGTGATGTAGGAGTAGGAGAGGTTGGTCTCCTGGGTGCCGTGCGTGGTGGACACCTGGCCGTCGGGATTGAGCAGATACCCCACATGCATGGGGACGGTGCGTCCGCTTTGGCCCTGAGAGAACTGCACCTGCGGACGAGCGGCGTAGACCGCGCCGAAGTCAGCCACCACTGAACCGTTGGCCAATGTGCGCAGGCTGATCGGTGTCACCACGTGCTCATCAATGTGCGTCCGCTGGGCAAACATGTTGGAAAATGGCGCCGTACCGGCTGGTCCCAAGACGGAGGCGGCCGTCCAATCCGACGCATCGAAATCGGCGGTGGCCCAACCCTGGGGATGTGCTCGACCGTCGATCCACTCGACGAAATCACTCCCGTCGGTGTTGCGCAATGGGGCCGGTAGCCATTCGGCTGGGAGTTCCTTCCATGTTTCGTCCGTGCCATACGTCACGCTCTGGCCGCTGGCATAAGTAAGCATCAGCTGCATGATCACGCCTGGTGCCGACTGTGGTCGGCCTTGACCAGCGCCATACCAGCGGTGCAACAGGCCGAAGCCAAAGGCTTGGCCTCCCGTGATCTTCCCGGTGAGGTCCACTCCCCGGACGTACTGCTCGTCCGGGTAGCTAAAACTCGGTCCGAAGTCGACCTGTTGACCGTTGACAAAGAATCGGTAGGTGTGGGCGGCCGATATGAACGCGGTGGCTCGCGCAATGCTGCCCGATGGTGGCGTGGCCATCGATCGGACGTAGGTGACCACGTCGGGCTGTTGAGAGCTGGCTTGAGGGTGCAGCCATTGCGCCGTCCAGTCAATCAATCGCAATCCCGTCACGAAGGTGGCCTTTGGCGATGGCGTGCTCCAGTGGCCGGCGGCATTTTGCACTTCGACCGTCCAGGCGTAGGCCGCGTTGGCCACCAAGGTCGGGCCGCCGTAAGCGACAAAGGCTTGTCGAGCCGACGTCACCATGCCGCTGTCCCAGACCACTGCTGCGTGGAGCGGGTCGGTGCGACGCACGGTGATGCGGTAGCCCGTCTGTCGAGCCCCTCGACCTGATGCGTGCAGCACCCAGGCGAAAAAGCAGGCATCCGGATCGACTCCGATGGGATTGGTCAGGCCGTTGACTGTGAGGCCACTGGCAGTCAGTGAAGTGTCTGATTCCTGAGCTCGGAGGGACCGTTCGGGTGTGGTGGCCGACGCCGGCGTTGCCTCCGCTTCTCCCACCGCGATGGCCGGAATCACACCGGCCGCCGCCACTGCCGCAGTGGTGCGAACGCCATTGACCAAGAAGGTGCGCCGATCGATCGATGTCATCCGATCTCCCTCACTTGGTTGGTGTTGCGGTCGCTGAAGACCACCGAGCCGGACGGGGTAACCGCGATGCCGATCGGCACTCCCATGTGTGTGAGGATCCAGTGCGTCCCATTGCCAAGTCCCGAAGCAGTGTTGATGGGGATCGCACCGGCCAAGGTGTAGAGGTCACCGGCATTCATCGAACGCCCGAACACCGCTCCCGCGGCACTGGGCACCACCCGGATGCAGTGCTGGCTGCCATCGGTAATGAAGAGCGTGCCGGTGGGACTCACGGCGATCCCTTCCGGGTCGTTCATTTCGGCGGTTTCGCCCGAGGCGGGAAGGCCATCTTGGATATAGGGACCGTTACCATTGCCCGCTGCGTAGACAATGGGGGCGATGCCTCCGGCGGCGATGGTGGTGCCGTAGTGGCTGCCGCCGGTGGCCGGCACCTCAAGAATCGACTGGTCGCCGTTGTCGGCGATGAAGAGATCGCCGGCGGTGTCGCTGGCCACGGCGACCGGATTGGAGATCTGCGCCATGGCGGCTGATCCGGTCCTTTGGCCCGAGCCGCAGACACCGTTGCCGGCCACGGTATAGAGATGTTGGGCCACCATGACCTGACCGAAGTACGTGCCGTTGCTGGCTGGCATCATGCGGACCCGGCAGTTGGCGGTGTCGGCAATGAAGAGGTTGCCCGAGGTATCGACACCGACGCCACTGGGTTGATTGAGTTCGCTCGCATGGGCGGCCCGGCCATCGCCGTTGAACCCGGCCGAGCCCGTGCCCGCCACGTTGACCAATGTGTGACCACCGGAGCGGATCATCTGAACCCGTTGACTAGTCGCCTCTGCAATGAAGAGATCTCCGTGCTGATCGACGGCGAGGCCAGTTGGATATCCCACGACGTTTTTGCTTCCGCAGGTACCGCCCGCCAGCGTGGAGGGACGATGGGCCACGACCTGCAGCCCATAGGACGAACCCGAATGGCTCGGTACGAGGAGAACCCGGCACTGGTTGGTGTCGGCAATGAAGATGTCGCCCGCCTTGTCAACCGCGACCCCGCTCGGTGCGCTCAGGGTGCCGAGCGTTTTGGCTCCGGCCACGGTGAGAATCGTCGGACTTGAGGCGCCAGCGGCAACGGGAACTGCGAGCACCCCCACACACAGCAGTGTCCCGGCCAGGACCACGAGTGAGCGCCGCACGCCATCATCATGCCGGATTGCTCGACGCCCTGCTCAGCGGGTCGTTCTGTCAAAACGATGAGGACACACCGTAATGTGCAGCGCATCGACCACGGATCGAAGAGGAGAGACTGTTGACGCTCAATGAAGAGGCACTCACAGCTGGAAACGTCATGATGACTGGCCACAATGGCGACGTCGTCAATGGCTACCAAACCGTGCCGGGCGGCGATGGCCCTTTTCCGGGCGTGGTGGTCATTCACCACCTGCCGGGTTGGGATTCCGCCACCAAGGAAATCACCCGGAATTTTGCCGCACATGGCTATAACGCCATCTGTCCCAACCTCTACTTTCGAGAAGGAGCCGATGCCGATCCGGACGACGCCGCTGCGGCCGCTCGGGCCAAAGGTGGCATTACCGACGAGCAACTGGTGGGCGACGTGGGCGGTGCCATTGAGGCACTGCGAGCGTTGCCGACCTCGAATGGCAAAGTTGGGGTCATTGGCTACTGCTCGGGAGGCCGCCAATCTTTCTTGGCGGCGATCAGCCTTCCTTTGGACGCGGCGGTCGACTGCTACGGGGCCTTCGTCAGCGGCGAAGTTCCCGAGGGATTTCCCCTCAAGGTGGTTCCGCTCATCGATCGGACTGGTTCGCTGGGTTGCCCGTTGTTGGGTCTCTTCGGTCTGGAGGATCAATTCCCTAGTCCCGATCAAGTTGATGACTTGGAACAAGCACTCAAGGACCATGGCAAGACCTACGAATTTCACCGTTACGAAGGTGCGGGTCATGCATTCTTCTCGACCAACCGCACGAGTTTTCGCCCCGAGGCTGCGCTCGATGGTTGGGAGCGCATCTTCTCGTGGTTCAACACCTACCTCAGCGCTTCGGAGGCCTGATCATGTGCTCGTACTTGACTGTGCCCGTCGATGTGAGCGGGAGCGCCAAAGGCCCAGATGGCTGGTTCTCCGTGACCGTCGCCTCGGTGTATTTCGACCATCCTTTTCACGCGCCCTATGACCACACCTTGAATATTGACTTCACCGATCCAACTAAGGGGCCGGGGGCGCGGGTGGCGGTGGAACTCAGTGCGGCATCGGCGCGTGAGCTCATTCGCTCCATTGAGAAGGCACTGGAAGCGGCCGGAACGGCAGCGCTGCCCTAAAGGGGCATGGGAGCATGCTCGTTATGAGCGTTGATCCCTCCCGATGGGCATCGGGTGCCGACCGTCAGCGCCGCACTGGGTTGGCGTAATGTCATCCGCTCTTCCTCGCGTCCATCCGTTGCCTCCGACCACCAGCGGTCGACTGCCCTGGCTCGGCGGAGGATTGGGGTTACTGCGCAATCCCACCGAATTCTTTGTTCGGCAACGAGAGCGCCACGGTGACACCTTCATCGTCGATGCATTTGGCCATCGCCTCTTCTGCGTGTTCTCGCCCGACGGCGTGCGATCGCTCTACGCCCAACCCGAAGAGCAGGCGAGCTTCGGCATGGCCACCTACACCCTGATCAAAGCCAAAGTCCCGATCGAGTTGTTGTTAGGGCGGCGCAACCACCCGAAATCGCTGTTTGGAAACGCCAAGGTGGAGACGTACATGGACAATCTGCACCAAGCCGTGGGACAAGAGATTGACCGGCTCGGTGACACGGGAAAATTCGAGATCTTCGACGAGATGCGCCGACTCGGCCATCGCCTGGGACTGGCCAGTTGGAGCGGCCCGGAAGCAGCGTCGCCTCGCTATATAGAGCGCCTCATTCCCCTCTTCGATCGGCTCGATAGTTCAGAGTCCTTCGTCCGCCCCGATCGCAACGTGGTCACGTGGGCTACCCGCAAACGCTCGGAACGCAGGGCCATGAAAGGGATTGAGGAAATTCTGGGCGAAATCATCGCCAGCCGAGCCGGTCAACCTCCAGTCGGTGACTTTCTCGACCAGATCTACCAGTCCTATGCCGACCTCCCGCCCGACGAGCAGATGACCGGCACGGCACGCGACGTCATCGTCATTCACATGGGATCCCAGTCCAATCTCTATGCGGCCTTGGCGTGGACGTTCGTCAACCTTCTGCAATATCCCGACTTGCTCGAACGCGTGCGCCAAGGCGACGACATGTTGTTGGATCGGTGCGCCAACGAATCCATCCGAATGGCCCAACGATCCATCACCATGCGTCAAGTGCTCCAACCCATTGAGGTCGACGCCGGAGGCGGCACGTATTCGTTGGAGCCCGGGACTCTGCTCACCACCATGTTGTCGGTCACCAATACCTCAGCCGCTCCCGGCCTCGAAACGTTTGATCCGGCCCACTACGTCGGGCGCAAGCTCAACGACGAGGTACCCCTAGCCACCAAGGAGTTGGTCAGCACCTTCGGCCACGGCCCCCACTCCTGCCCAGCGGCTCGATTCTCAATTTCGGCCATTCGGACTTCCATCAAGCTGCTGCTCGAAGCCTACGAATTCACGCCGTCTTTCACTTCGGCCGCACCTCGCACCCGTCAGATTGGTGGAGTGGCTCGGGCCGCAAAGCCGTGCTTGGTGTTGTACTCCCGCCGCCCGGATCCACTGGCTTAGTCTCAGTCCGTGGCTGGCCTTCTTGACCAATTGCGGGTTCTCGACCTGACCGATGAGCGATCCCGCCTGGCGGGCCGTGCGTTTGCCGACCTCGGAGCCGACGTCGTCGCAGTTGAATCGACGGACACGATCCGTGACATCCGTTGGTGGGTTGAGCGAGCCGGGGTCACCGTCGTCGCCAGTCTCGACGATGCCCTCTTGACGGGTGCTGACGTAGTGCTGGCCAACGCGGCGCGCAACGGTCGGGCACCGCAGGCCAGCTGGGTCAGCGTGACGCCGTTCGGACTGAATGGTCCGCGCTCCCAATGGCGAAGCAGCGACCTGACCGCCATGGCGGCGAGTACGGGAATGTACGTCACCGGTGATCCCGATCGGGCGCCGCTGCGGTGTTCCGAACCGGCCACCCACGCGCATGCAGCCGGGGAAGTGGTGGTGGCGACCCTTACGGCATTGGCCAGCGGTGAGGCACAAGATGTCGATGTCAGTCTGCAGGAACTCATGCTGCTGACCCAGATCACCACGCCGGCCCGTTGGCCAACCGAGCAACTGCGAGGCACCCGCAAGGGATCCAAGACCGGCCTGACTACCGAGACTTGGAAATGCGCCGATGGCTACGTCTCATTTGGCCTCCGGGGCGGCAAGGCGCGGGTGAAGAATCTCTACACCTTCACCGAGCTCGCCGTCGCCGACGGGGTGGCAACTCCGGCCGTGACCGAACGGGACTGGTCCACTTATGATCCGGCTGCGCTGAGCGCCGAGGAATTGGCCGAGATCGAGTCCGTCGTGTCTGCGTGCTTTGCCAAGCACACCATGCGTGACCTGTACGAACATGCGGTCGCTACCGGACTCATGCTCGCTCCCACAAACAACGCGGCGGACATCATCGCGTCCAGGCAACTCGCCGCCCGACACGCTCTGGTCGCCCTGGGCGACATCCCATCCGTGCCACGGGCCTTTGCCCGTTCGGAGCCTGACCGCATTGGAATCCGAGGAGAGGCCACTATCGACCGCACGCCCACCTGGGAGGCCCGGCCCTGTCCTGTGCGCTTTGCTCGACAGAACGGGCGCGCCTGGGAAGGGCTCAAGATCCTGGAGTTGGGCAGCGGTGCCGCCGGACCGATCGCCACTCGCTACTTTGCCGATCACGGTGCGACGGTGATTCGCATTGAGTCGCACACCAAACCCGACTTCTTGCGTTCGTACCACGCGGTGTTCAAGGAGCTGGGGGTGGAAGGCAGCGAGTTCTTCTGCGGGCTCAATGGGGGCAAGCTCGACGTCTCGCTCAACATGCGCCAACCTCAGGCGGTCGAACTCGCTCGGCGCCTGTGTACCGAGTGGGCCGACGCCGTCCTGGAGAACTTCGCACCGGGGGCGATGGCCAAATGGGGCCTCGACTACGAGAGCCTCAAGACGATCAAACCCGACCTGGTCATGGTGTCGGGCTGCATATGGGGCAACACCGGACCGGAGCGCAAATATCCAGGATTTGGCGGCCAGGGTTCTGCACTTTCCGGCTACACGCATCTGACCGGATGGCCCGACCGCACTCCGGTTGGTCTGTCCGGCACCATCACCGATTCGTTGGCCCCCCGATTTGCCGCGGCCGCCTTGGCGTCGGCCATCTTGCACAAGCAGCGGACCGGTGAGGGGACCTATATCGATCTCTCACAGGTCGAGGCCGCCGTGTGGACGTTGGGCGGTTGGATCGCCGAAGCATCGCTTGGCATCACGCGCGGTCGTGAGGGAAACCGCCACCCGCAAAAGGCGCCTCATGGCGTGTTCGCCAGCGCCGATGAGGGCGAGCTCGCCGATCGATGGGTGGCGATCGCCATCCACAGCGACGCGGAATGGCGCACCTTGGCGGCCCTCATCGGCGGATCCTCCGAATGGACCCTGGACCAGCGGCTGGCTGATCAGGATGCAATTGAACGACTCGTCACCGCATGGACGATCCAACGCACCAATACGGAGACAGCCGCATTACTCCAGGCGGCCGGGCTCGATGCCCATGAGGTCATCGATTTCGCCGACGCCCACGTCGACCCCCAGCTCGTCGAGCGCCGACACTTTGTACCGATCGAGCATCCACGGATGGGAGTGACCATGTACGAGGAGAACGGGTTTCGGCTTTCCTCCAGTCGGGGTGGCATCACCCAACCGGGTCCTTTGATCGGTCAGCACACGGACTACGTTTTGTCCGAGTTCCTCGGTCTCGCTTCGGACGAAATTGCGCGACTGCACGAAACGGAAGCGCTGGATTAAGGGGGGGGTCCTAGTGGTCCGTCGCGGAAATGACTCGGCTAAGTGACGACCGTCCGCGGCGCACTTTGGCAATGATCTCTTTGGCCGGCTTGTGCCAGATGAAGGGCCTGGGGTTGTCGTTCCAGTGCTCGGTCCACAGCTCAATGGCTTCGATCAGATGAGGCACCGAGGTAAAGACCCCACGTCGCAGGGGCCGCTCGGTGAGCTCACCGAACCAGCGCTCGACCAGATTGAGCCACGACGAACTGGTGGGGGTGAAAAGCAGATGCCATCAGGCCCGCCTGGGATCGGCCAGCCACTCGCGGACCACCGGAGCCTTGTGGTCGCTGAGGTTGTCCAAGATCACGGGCACCTCGAGATCCTTGGGCACGTGGAGGTCGATCAGCTTGAAGAACCGGAGCACGTCAGTGGCTTTGTGAGACGTGCGGGTGTCATAGAGCACTTCGCCCGTGGCCACGTTCATGGCGGCGAAAAGGTCGGTGGTGCCGTGGCGCTTGTAGTCATGGGTCATCGTCCCGCCCCGACCGGGCTTCATCGGGAGCGACGGCTGGGTGCGATCAAGCGCTTGGACCCGGGTCTTTTCGTCAAAGCTCAAGACAATGGCCCGCTCGGGCGGGTTCAGGTAGAGCCCGACCACGTCGATGAGCTTGGCCTCGAAGTTGGGGTCGGTCGAGATCTTGAAGGTGTCGACCTTCTAGGGCTTGAGGTTGTGATTCTTCCAGATGCGCGCCACGGTGTCCTTGCCAATGCCATGACGCTCGGCCATGAGCCGAGTGCTCCAGTGCGTCGATCCGTCGTCGGGCAGCGCGTGCAGCGTGTCGTGCACCATGGCTTCAACCGTTCCCTCGGGCAACCATGAGGAGCGGCCCCGACCCGGTGCAATCTCACCGACACCGTCGACGCCCTCGTCTTCGAAACGCCGGCGCCACGCTCGGACCGAGTCGTTTGTCGTGTTGCATTGACGCGCCACTTCGTTATTGGCCAGTCCGTCGGCAGCCAGCAACAGTGCCGAAGCCTGGACCACCTTTCTGTGCGGCAGCGACGTCGAGCGGGCCATCTGTTCGAGGGCCTTTCGTTGCTTGGCCGTCATGGCCAACGGAGGTGCAGTCACCAAGGGCATGGCGCCACTGTATCTATCCGAGCTATATCAGCGACGGGCCACTAGTGACCTAGGCATTGCAATGCGAAAGTGGTTGCAGCTTGACCGTCTCGATCACAGAACCACAACCCAAGAAGCGGCGACCAACCCCCCCTCGGTCGTCGTTTCTTCGGTTTCGCGGTGCAGTAGGTCTTCTGCCATCGCCTGGTGGCCAGAACCCGAAGAGGACCAATTCCTCTACCGGCCCCCACCAGTGCCGTTCACGATGACACCATGCTCGACGGGGACGAACGCGATCAAAAACTGTATGCCGTCCAAGAGTCCGTGGGTGCCACATCATGACGTTGTTGCTCTCTCGATGGCAGTTTGGCATCACGACCGTCTTCCACTTCATCTTCGTGCCGCTCACCATCGGGTTGGCCCTGATGTTGGCCATCATGCAGACGACGGCGTACCGAAATCGTCACAATCCGGCCAAGTTCGAGACATGGTCCAAAATGACGGTGTTCTGGCGCCGGTTGTTCCTCATCAACTTCGCCATCGGCGTGGTCACCGGCATTGTGCAGGAATTCCAATTTGGCATGAACTGGGCGGCGTACTCCCGCTACGTCGGTTCCGTGTTCGGTGCGCCGCTCGCCGTCGAGGCCCTCCTGGCCTTCTTCTTGGAGTCGACCTTCCTCGGCATCTGGATCTTCGGCAAGGACAAGGTCTCGGCCCGCATCCATCTGGCGTCCATTTGGATCGTCAGTGTGGCCACGCTGCTCTCTGCCTATTTCATCCTGTCAGCCAATGCCTGGATGCAACACCCGGTGGGCTACAAGGTGCAGGGAAATCGGGCCGTCATGACCAACTTCTGGGCGGTCATGACCAACAGCACCTTGATCAGCTCCTTCCTCCATGTGGTCTCTGCCGCCATCATCACGACCGCCATGCTCGTCCTCGGTGTCAGCGCGTGGCATCTCCTCAAGCAGCGCAAGTCCGGTGTGGCGCCTCATCCCGTGTTCGCCACGTCGGCCCAACTGGCCATGATCATCGGTTCGGTCGCCATCGTCGCCACCATGTTCTTCGGCGACAACCAAGCCCGACTCATGGAGAAGCAACAGCCCATGAAGATGGCGGCCGCAGAAGCCATCTACAACACACAGAACGGCGCCAGTTTCAGCTTGCTGACCATCGGTGACCTTTCCGGCAATCCGGTCTTCCAGATCCGCCTGCCACACATGCTCTCGGTCTTGGCTGACAACACCTGGAATGGTTCGGTCCAGGGAATCAATCAGATTCAGGCCAAGGAGACTGCGAAATACGGTCCGGGCAATTACAAGCCGATCCTGTGGGTCACGTACTGGACATTCCGCATCATGGTGGGCTGCGGGATCGTCATGTTCTGTCTGATGGCCGTGGGCCTTTGGCTCATGCGGAAGCGTCGCCTCGAACGAACCACCTGGTTTCTCCGATTGTCGGTCTTCGCCATCGTGTTGCCTTTCCTGGCCAATACCACCGGCTGGATCTTCACCGAGATGGGTCGCCAGCCATGGGTGGTCTTCGGTTTGCTCAAGACCTCGCAGGCGGTCTCCACCGTCGGCACGGGGTACGTCGTGGCCACATTGGTCGGGTTCACCGCCATCTACAGCCTCCTGGCTGCCGTCGATTTCGGATTGATGGCCAAGTTCGCCCGCTTCGGGGCTGATGATGTGGACGAGCATGATGCGCCGAATGATCCCGTTGACCCTGATTCAGACACGACTCGTGTCCCGGCACTCATCTACTAGGGCAGGGGAACTCCATGTACACCGTCATCGCTAGTGCGTCACCGTCGTACACCGGGCTGGAGATCTTCTGGTTCCTGGTCATCGCCGTCTTGTGGTCGATGTATTTCCTGCTGGAAGGGTTTGACTTCGGCATAGGGATGCTCCTCCCGTTCCTGAGCAAGGATGACCTTGATCGCCGGGTACTAATCAACACCATCGGCCCGGTCTGGGACGGCAATGAAGTGTGGCTGCTGACGGCGGGTGGAGCCACCTTTGCCGCCTTTCCCAACTGGTACGCCACCTTGTTCAGTGGGTTCTACCTCCCGCTCTTCCTCATTCTCGCTGCCCTGATCTTCCGGGGCGTGGCCTTTGAGTTCCGGGCGAAGCGCGCCTTTCCTGCCTGGCGGTCGGCCTGGGACAAGGCCATTTTCTGGGGCAGCGTGATCCCCTCCCTCCTCTGGGGTGTGGCCTTTGCCAACATCCTCCGCGGCGTGCCAATTGGCCCAAATGAGTCGTACCTCGGGTCATTCTTCAATCTGCTCAATCCCTACGCACTGCTCGGGGGTGTCACGACGCTGCTGCTCTTCGCCCTCCATGGAGCCGTCTTCGCCTCGCTCAAGACGACCGATGCCATGCAGGAGCGGGCCAGAAAGGCAGCCAAGGGCCTGGCACCGGCTGCTGCCGCAGCATTGCTCGGCTTCTTGACGTGGACGTATCTCAATGCGCACCACGCGCACAACACGGGCATCGTCCCACCGCTCGTGCCGGTGTTGGCCATTGCCGCTGTGGCCCTGGTCGGATGGTTGCTGAGGGAAAAGCTCGAAGGATGGGCGTTCTTGGCTACCGCCATGGGGGTGGTGGGACTCGTGGCCACCATCTTCTTGAATCTGTATCCCCGGGTCATGGTGTCGAGCATCTCGAAGACCTACGACCTGACGATCGGCAATGCCTCATCAGCGCCATACACGCTCAAAGTCATGACAATCGTGGCGCTCATCTTCACGCCGCTTGTGCTCGTCTACCAGGGCTGGTCGTACTGGGTCTTCCGGGCCAGAGTGAAGCGGCCGCCGCAAATACACCGGGCTTCTGATCCGTCCGAGACAGAGCAGTCTTCGTTGACTGTGAGTGCAGTTGAGCCGGACTGATGCGCAGTCGAGAGGTCTCGTCAATCCCCGATTGACTCGCCGGGTCTCGGTCACTCGCCGCTACCTGATCGCATCGGTCTTCATCGGCCTCGGTTCCACCGTCAGCATCATCGTCCAGGCCATTTTTCTCGGGGCCATTGTGGAGCGCACGTTGATCCATCATGCGCCGCTGTCTTCGGTGACTGTGTTGCTCGTCGGCCTCTTGGGGGCATTTGCGGCCCGAGCGGTCTTGTCGTGGATCGGCGAGCTCACGGCGCACCGGACTTCGGCGAAAGTCACCTCGACGTTGCGCCGTCAGCTGTTGCAAGCTTCGGTGGGCCGAGGCCCATCGTGGATTGCCGGCGAGCGCACAGGCGAGCTCACGGCGTCGGCCACCCAGGGAGTCGATGCGCTCAATTCCTACTTCTCCCGATATCTGCCAACGGCGATCCTGGCCGTGTTGGCGCCCGTGTGCGTGTTGGGGTGGATCCTGTGGTCTGACTGGAAAAGTTTCGTGATTCTGGCGGTCACCGTGGTGGTCATCCCGCTGTTCATGATTTTGCTCGGTCTCGAGGCAAAACGACAGGCCGAGGGTCAATGGAGCCACCTCTCGGTCCTGTCTGCGACCTTCTTCGATCTCCTCCAGGGCCTGCCGACCTTGCGGGCATTCAACCAGACCAGGTCGGGTCGCCGCACTCTGGAATATTCGAACGACGAGTTCCAGCGCAGCACGATGAGCACGCTGCGGGTGGCGTTCCTTTCATCAGCCGCTCTTGAAACCCTGGCCTCTGTGGGCACTGCCCTCGTCGCATTATTTCTGGGCCTCCGCCTCCTCGACGGAACCGTGCAGTTGGGCTTGGCCCTGTCCGTACTTGTCCTGGCGCCCGAGGTGTATCTGCCTCTTCGTCGCGCCGGTGCGGAGTTCCACACCAGTGCCGAGGGTCAGGCGGCGGCCGAGCGCATCCTCGACCTCCTCGATGAATCGGAAGACTCGGCGCGGCCAACTTCACTGCCTTCTCAGGACGCACGCATCTTCTGCCCGGACGTCTCGGGGTCGACCGTGGAATTGTGCGACGTCAGTTTCCGCTACCCGGGTCGAACCCAATCGGTGCTCGACAGGGTGCATCTGACGATTGCCCCAGGAGAACATCTCGCGATCACGGGTGAGTCGGGTGCCGGCAAGTCGACGATCCTCTCATTGCTGCTTGGCTTCATCGAGCCCTGTCACGGAGCACTGCGTGTCGGGGGAGTCGACCTGAACGGGGTGTCCTGGCGCGACCTGCGGAGGCAGATTGCCTGGGTGCCTCAACAGCCCTACCTGGTGAGGGGGACGATCCTCGACAATCTTTTGGTCGGAGACCCCCACGCCACACCCGCGGCAGTGGCCGCCGCCATCGATATCTCGGGTCTGGGCGAGATGGTCGCTCGACTGCCCAAAGGGATCTCCAGCGAAGTCGGAGAAGGTGGACTGACGCTCAGCCCCGGCGAACGACAGCGGATTGCCATCGCTCGGGCCGTGGTGCGCGACGCGCCGCTGGTGCTGCTCGACGAACCGACCGCCCACATCGACCATGACCGCGCCTCCTCACTGGCCGACGCTGTTGCCCCTTGGCTTGCGAGCCGCACGGTGGTTGTGGCGGCCCATGAGGGCAGGGTGGTGGGGCGAGTTGATCGAACCATGACCATCATCGGGGGCAGTCTCGTCGAGGTCGACGCAGACCTGTGCCAGCACACTTTTTCGGGTGGGCGATCGTGAAACAGCAGACCGTGGCCGGTGCATCCAGCTGGTCCACACTGCGCACCCTGTTGCGGATCGGCGGCGTCCCGGCCAGGTCCCTCTTGTGCAGCACGGCGCTCGGGACTGCCGTGGCGTTGAGCACGGTGGCACTGATGGCATGCTCGGGCGCCCTGATCGACAAGGCCTCACTGCGTCCCCCTCTGTACACGCTCACCGTTTTGATGGCGGCCGTGCAGATCTTTGCCTTGACCCGCGGACCGCTGCGTTACTACGAACGACTCGTCTCTCACGATGCAGCGTTGGGAGTACTGGGTCGACTCCGCCTCTGGCTCTACGACGAGCTGGCCCCTCGCTCTCCGGCCGGGCTGGGGCATTGGCGCAACGGGGATCTCCTGGTGCGTGCGACCGGCGACATCGAAACCCTTCAGGATCTCTATCAACGGGGGATTTCCCCCATGTTGGTGGCGGGCAGCACATGGGCCTTCTCGCTGATCCTTCTTGGGGTCTTCCTTCCCGTGGCCGGCGTCATCATGGCCGGGGGTCTCGGATTGGCACTGGTGCTGACGTCGTTCCTGGCATGGGCTCGTCATCGTCGACTGGGCACCAGGGAGACGGCGTTGCGCGGGAATCTGGCCGCGGACGTGGTCGAGCTCTTCCAGGGCGCCCCGGACCTCGTGGCGTACGGGCTGGACGAGGCGTATCTCGAACGAGCCCTCGATTGCGACCAATCGCTGACCGAGGTGTCTCGTCGTCGTGCCTGGACTGCCGGCACGGTCAACGTCACCTCGACCCTGATCCTCGGTGCCACCGTGGTCGGACTGCTAGCAGTAGCGATTTCAGCGGCCCATGCCCAGCGCATCCCCGTGTTCATGTTGGCCATCTTTCCCCTGGTGGCGCTCGGAGCATTCGAAGTCGTGATCCCGGCCGCGGATGCCTTCTCCAACCTGTCCGAGCACCTGGGCGCGGCGGCGCGACTTCTCGAAGTCGCCACGCTTCCCCTTCCCGTCGTCGATCCCGAGGATGCCCGTCGATCAACGCTCGATGGGTCCATCGAATGCACCGACGTGCAACTTCGATACGCCCCCGATCAGCCCTTGGTGCTCAATGGTCTTTCGCTGACCATTGCGGCGGGTAGCCGGGTGGCGATCATCGGTCCGAGCGGCGCTGGAAAGAGCAGCATCGTGAACCTCTTGTTGCGCTTTTGGGAGGCCGAGGCGGGCCAGGTCACCATCGGGGGGATCCCGATCGAGGCACTAACCCAGGAGACCGTGCGTGCCACCATCGGGTGGCTCCCTCAAGATGGCCATCTTTTCAATTCGAGCATTCGATCCAACATTGTGCTTGGTCGACCGGGAGCCCTCGAAGCCGATGTGATCGACGTCGTCAACCGAGCCCAGCTCGGCCCGTGGGTCGACTCCCTTCCCCAGGGCCTTGACACCCGGGTGGGAGAAAACGGAGCCCAGGTGTCCGGTGGTCAGCGCCAGCGCATCGCACTGGCCCGGGCGCTGCTCGCCAACCCCCAGATCCTGATTCTCGACGAGGCGACCTCAAGCCTGGACCTGCCTACCGCACGCCGACTCCTGCGAGATGTCACGGCGGCGACTGCAGGCAAGACGCTCTTGTACATCACGCATCGTTTGGACGAGCTGGTGGGTTTCGACGCGGTCTATCGCATCGAAGGAGGAGTGGCCGTGGACGTCACCGGGGAAGACCTGATCGGGGCGAAACGGTTCCAGTCGCCGGAGTTGGTCACCAGCGACTGATTGTTCTAGTGGTCCGTCGCGGAAATGACTCGGCTAAGTGACGACCGTCCGCGGCGCACTTTGGCAATGTTCTCTTTGTTGGCATCAGGTTCAACACGGTGATTGAGTCGCCGCGCCGGGCGTCAATCGAGTCAGCGGCTCAACGCCGGACCGCCTGGCGAGCCCGTTCAAGGGGGGCGGTGCACCTTGGTCTCCTGCTCTCCGCAGCGGCGTCACTGGTCACCCTGCAACTGCTGCACGTGCGGCAGGAGTACCACATCGTGGTCGGGCTGGTCTTTGTGGGACTGGTGGTGGTCCACCTCGCCCAACGCCGCCGGACCATCGCCCGGATGGCTACGCAGATCGTCCGGACCAAAACCTCCGTCGAGCGGCGACTGCGACTCGCCGTCTCGGACCTCATGCTCTTCTTCATTACGGCCAACGTGCTTGTGTCTGGCGTGGTGGACTGGCGACGCGGCGCGCCGACACAGTTGCCGCTGCCGGCCCCGTTCTACCGATGGCACCTCGACTCGGGAGCCGCCCTCGTCATCTACCTCGTCGTGCACTTCTGGCACCGAAGGAAACGTTTGTGGCGTTCGACCATTCGGTAGTGCCTGCATACGCCGCCGAGCACTCGTGGGACCCTCTTTACAGCCTGATGGACCTGGTTGTTCCACATGACTTTTCTTGCAGGTATTCTCTTCGTCTCCCGGGCCGCTAGCTCATCCGGAAGAGCAGAGGACTTTTAATCCTAAGGTGCCGGGATCGAGACCCGGGCGGCCCACCACATAGCGAAGGTGCCAGATGTAGGTGCCGAAGTACTCAGTCTTCTGGTTCTTGACGCCGAGCGTCGCCGCAGGTACGTCCTAAATGATGAGGTGGAGTAATTATGCGTGTTTTTAGCTGTGAGAGCTGCGGTCAGCTCATCTTTTTTGACAACACCAAGTGTCTTCGCTGCGACTCACCCCTGGGGTACGTCCATGAGCAGCGCGACGTCGTCGCCTTGACCGAGGTATCCGACGGTCGACTGCTCAAGTTGTCCGCCCCCACCGGGGCGTGGGAGCGCTGTGCCGCAGCCGACGCCACCGGGTGCAACTGGTTGGTCCCGGCGGGTTCGGGCAGTCCGTGCGAATCGTGCCGATTGACGCGGACTCGACCGGCCGATGATGACGAAGAAGGCATGGCGGAATTCGTGCAGAGCGAAAAGGCCAAGCGACGGCTGGTCTTTCAGTTGGCCGAGTTGAACCTCCCTATTAAGCCGCGCGACGAGTCGACGGAATCCGGCCTGGCCTTCGACCTCATTTCCAGCACCGAGCGCAGAGTCGTGACCGGCCATGACAACGGCCTGATCACGCTGGACCTGGCCGAAGCCGATGACGAACACCGGACTCACTTGCGCCTGCAGTTGAGCGAGCCGTATCGAACCGTGTTGGGACATTTCCGGCACGAGATCGGTCACTACTACTGGCCGATCCTGGTGGACGAGCCCGATGAGCTGCAGGCGTGTCGCGCCCTCTTCGGTGACGACACCATGGACTATGGGGAAGCCTTGACCCGGCACTACGACGCGTCAGCGCAAGACGACGATTCGTGGACCGACAACTACATCAGCCGTTACGCCACCATGCACCCCTATGAAGATTGGGCCGAGACCTTTGCCCACTACCTCCACATACTCGACACCATGCAAACCGCTGAGAGTTTTGGCCTGGGCACCACAGAATCGCTGGGGAATCGGCGCCTGGCCATGCGTATGGGAGCGCACCCCACGCGCCCCGATGGCAGCACGACGTTCAGTGCCGTCATCGACCATTGGTTGGAACTGTCCTACGCCCTGAACCAGATCAGCCGTTCGATGGGCAACAGGGATCTGTACCCATTTGTGCTTGCAGCACCGGTCATCCGCAAAATGGCCTTCGTGGACCAGCTGGTGAACCAACGCTGACACCATGTTCCGGTTTCGGCGGCGGAACTACCTCGCCGGCACCGGCTGGGGTGGTGGTGGACCGACGTA
>Ga0182030_10002269_pt1 | contig 40702 bp, 31 predicted proteins | sample 812S3MmetaG_FD_121299 | JGI IMG/M metagenome (GOLD analysis project Ga0182030, IMG submission 121299) | Permafrost microbial communities from Stordalen Mire, Sweden - 812S3M metaG (Illumina Assembly) | ecosystem: Environmental > Terrestrial > Soil > Wetlands > Permafrost | place: Sweden...
GGCGGCGAACCCTGGCGTCGAGATCCGCCAAGCCGATCTGGCGGACGGTGCATCGCTGGCCAGGAACCTCGCGGGATGCGACGCAGCGTTCTACCTGGTTCACTCCATGACATCCGCCGGCGCGGAGTATGCGAACAAGGACCGTGACCTCGCGTTACAGTTCGCGTCTGCCGCACGGGAAGCCGGCGTGGGGCGGATCCTCTACCTGGGTGGTCTCGGTGAGACTGGACCCGATCTCAGCGAGCACCTTTCCTCGCGTCGTGAGGTGGAAGAAGCACTTGCTTCCACGGGTGTGCCGGTGACGGTTCTGCGCGCCGCGATGATCATCGGTTCGGGTTCGGCATCCTTCGAGATCCTGCGCTATCTTGTCGAGCGGTTGCCCGTGATGATTACTCCGAAATGGGTGAGCACCCCGTGCCAGCCGATTGCTGTCAGAAATGTCGTCGGGTATCTGGCTGGAGCCCTGTCCCAGTCCGAGACCGCTGGACAGGTATTCGATATCGGCGGCCCGGAGGTGCTTTGCTACCGCGACATCATGAGCATCATGGCGCAAGAACTGGGCTTGAGACGCCGCTGGGTCATTCCGGTTCCGGTCCTGACGCCGCGTCTTAGTTCCTATTGGATCCAGTTCATCACTCCGTTGAGCCATCAAATAGCCAAGCCCCTGGCAGAGGGGCTCAAGAACCCCGTGGTGTGTCGCGAGGACCGGATCGCAAGATTGATACCGCAGGAACTCCTAAGCGTGCGCCAGGCGATCCGGGCGGCTCTGTGCAGGACGGCGGAGCACCACGTTGAGACGAACTGGTCCATGGCGGGGCCGATCCCCGGCGACCCCGATTGGGCGGGCGGTACGGTTTTTCGTGATACGCGCCAACTCACCGTAGAGGCTCCCGGCTGGGCCGCATTTCGTGCAGTTTGCCGGGTTGGCGGAGGCCACGGGTGGTATGCCGCGGACTGGCTCTGGAAAATACGCGGGTGGATGGATCGCCTGGTGGGCGGACCTGGTCTTCGCCGCGGACGCCGCGATCCGGATATGGTCGGTTACGGGGAAGCCCTCGACTTCTGGCGTGTCGTGGGGTTCGAACGGGATCGCCGGCTCGCGCTACGTGCAGAAATGAAGTTGCCAGGGGAAGCGCTGCTCGAATTCCGGATTGAGCCGCAAGGTGCGCATCAGTGTACGTTGCAGCAGGTGGCTCTCTTCCAGCCTCGCGGGTTATTTGGGCTGCTGTACTGGTATGCGGTGGCGCCGCTGCACGGGATTGTATTCCGCGGCATGTTGCTGGGCATCGAGCGAGAGGCCCTTCGAATTGCCGCCAGCCCGGCGGAAGCAGCCAGTGCGGCCGGCCAACCCGGACCTGCCTGAGAATAGGGTCGCTTGAGGATAACTGCTTTGAGTGTCAGTGCCGGGATAAAACACCCGCACTATTGCCGGTTTTGACGGCCTCCTCGCGGACGGAGTATCGGACGTGCGCGGTGTTCTTGATGCCGGACCGCGACACCCGGCGCGCCTATCGTCTGTACGACTTCACCAACGCCCAGCTTATCCCGCCTCATCAGGCGTACCTCCAGAACTCCTGATGTCGTGGAATTTGCAGGGAGCCCGCAGGTGGGGCAGGCGGTGCTCGCCTTCGCTCGACCTGTTCGAGCCGCGGTCCCAAATTCAGCGCGGGCGGGCAGGCGGCACCGCCTGCCCCACCTGCGAAGCTCTGGCCATCGAAAGGAATGGCTCAGCCCATTTTCCCCGCCAGGCAGAAATTGCGGGGCGACATCAGGAGTTCTGACCTCACAGCGGGCAAGGTCAACAGCGTCGATGGACTCCACCTGGTGATCGAATCGGTCCGGCCGGACACCAGACGCGCTCCGTCCGTTTACGCCCGGCGCCAATGCATTCGTGTGTCTCGCGTTGTCGCCGGGCGACTTTCCAGAGACAAAACCGGCAATAGTGCGGGTGTTTTATCCGGCACTAACAATGGGAGTAGCTGCTGAGGTAATCCAGTGGTTTGAGTTTGCGAAAGACGGTGACGTCGACGGCGTTGCCGAGGGCTTGCTTCATTTCGTCGAAGGTGGCGATCCGATGGCGCAGCAGAAGCGCGCGCAGTGCGGTACCGATTACGGCGATACCTCCTGAGCGGTACTATTACAAATCGGCGCGTGGTTGGCCACGACTCACGGAGGACCACGGAACGGCTGTGTGTAAGAGTTGCGAGAACGTTTCACACTGTGAGGATCAGAGCCGTGGGGAAGACTGGTTATGACAGGTAACCGATCATATGTGAGTAGTTAATGTTGCGACGGGGCTTAATTTCGAGGTTATGTAGCCTGTCCCCGAAATAGGCGGAGGTGCAGGATTAGCGCATCGAGCGCGATGGTCTTCTGGATGTTGCGGCGGATCAGTTGCGCGATTTCGTCCACCAGTCCGACGGCTTTGCGGATCCAGGCGAACTGAATGGCGGCGGCCAGTGCTTCGAGCTCGCCGCGAATGTCGAGATTGCGGATTTCGCCGGCGCCTTCGTGCAGCAGCATCAGGTCGCGCAGGAGCTCGTAGAGCACCTTGAGGTAGAGGTCGAGCTTCTCGCTTTTGCTGCGCCCTATGGCTTCGGAGACCGGAATCCAGGCGCCGAAATCCACCGCTCCGGCGGCCACTTTCAACAACAACAGCATGGCGGCGCGGCGCTTGTCGTAGGCCTCGAGATCGAGCGAAACGGCCACGCCGGGGCTGCCGGCGGCGAGGGCCATGCGGCGCTCCGGCTGGTCGAGCGAGCGGGCGCGGACGAACTGGCGCATCTCGTCCTGGGAGAGCGGCGCGAATTGAAACGGCACGGCGCGGGAGCGGATGGTGGGCAACAGGTCGTAGGCGTTTTCCGCGGTCATGATGAGGATGAGGTGCGGCGGCGGTTCTTCGAGGGTTTTCAGCAGGGAATTGGCGGCCTGGTCGTTGGCGCGGTCCACGTGGTCGATCAGGAAGATGCGGCGGCTGCCATGGTGCGGCAGAAATTGCGCGCGTTCCTTGATGAGGCGCGACTGGGGGATGGAGATCTGGCGCAGCGGGCCGTCGGGCGCAAAGGTGACGAAATCGGTGTGAGTGGAGAAGAACAGGGGGTCGTCATTGCGCTTTTCGGCGGTCCACCGTTCGCGGTCGGCGATGGCCTCGATGTTGTGCGGGAGGCTGAGGTCGTCCTGTTCGATCTTTTCGGGGTGCTGGAGCAGGCGCGCGCCCAGGCGGCGGGCGAGGGTGGCTTTGCCGACTCCCTCGGGTCCCGAGAAGAGCAGGGTTTGCGACAGGCGGTCCTGCGCGATCATCTGTTCGAGCGCTTCGGTGATGTGCCGGTTGCCCCAGAAATCGTCAAACATAAGCGCTCACGATCTGCCAGACGGCGCGTTCGATGGTGTCGGGGTCGCTGCGGCCGTCCACCAGTTTGACGCGTTCAGGCTCGCTGCGGGCAAGCGCATGGTAGGCTTCCCAGACGCGTTTGTGGAACTCGATGGACTCGTCGTCGAGGCGGGTTTCGCAGTGGGGAGCGGCGGCGTTGCGGGCACGGGCGCGCGCCAGGCTGGCTTCGGCGTCGACATCCACCAGGAGGGTGAGATGCGGCTTGAGCCCGCGGCAGGCGATCTGTTCGAGCGCGGTCACCGCGGCGGCGCCGAGGTTGCGGCCAGCCCCCTGGTACACCAGCGAGGAATCGGTGAAGCGGTCGGAGAGAACCATCTCGCCGCGACCGAGCGCGGGCAGTATCCACTGGTCCACATTCTGCGCGCGGGAGGCGAAGTAGAGCAGGATCTCGGTGGCGGGGCGGAGCTCCTGGTTGGCGGAGTCGAGCAGGATGCGCCGGATTTTCATGGCGATGGGCGGGCCGCCGGGCTCGGCGGTTTCGAGCACGGTGCGGCCCATGGCGCGCAGGCGGGCGGCGAGGCGATGCATTTGCGTGGTCTTGCCGGAACCGTCCATGCCCTCGAAGGTGATGAAGAGGCCGCGGGCGGACGTGTCGATCTGTGGGAGGCCGGAAGGCGGTGACAAGAGATTATTGTAGCGGGAGGACGCCATCCCGGGTGCGCCGCCTAAAGTTTTCGGTGGCTGCGACGATTGTATTCCCAGGAGTGAAACAGGCATGGCACAATATCAGGCATATTCGCCGCAGGTCATGGTCAATGGTCAAACCGTCCTCTCGGTGATTGCCGGGATGGGGGCATTCAAGGAGACGGCGGCGCGAATCCTCGAACGGCACGCGATTACCAACCCCCAGCCCAATGCATGGTACCCGCAGCAGGCCTGGTTGGACGCCTTCCGCGAGATTGCGGCGAGCATCGGGGCCAAAACGCTCAACCAGATCGGCCGCAGCATCCCGCGGAACGCCAGGTTTCCCCCCGGAATCGATAGCATCGAAAAGGCCCTGGGCTCCCTCGACGCGGCCTACCACCTGAACCACCGCGGCGGGGAGATCGGGCACTATACGTTTTCAAAAGCCGGTCCCGCGAAGGGTACCGTTGTCTGCCAGAACCCTTATCCGTGCGAGTTCGACCGCGGCATAATCGAAGCGATGGCGGGCCAATTCAAGCGGCCAGGTTCGGTGGTGCGCGTGGAGCACGATCCGGCGAAGCCTTGCCGGATGAAACAGGGAGACTCCTGCACCTATGTGGTTTCCTGGTAGCGCCTCTCCCTGCGTCTATCGATGGAGCTTGACAGGCGGCGCAACACGAAACGCCCACACGGTCTACGTGCCGGTCAATTTCGCCGTGGCGCGACACCTCAGTGTCCACACGGGGCCAGAGATACTGGCGGGGAAAATGGGCTGGGCCATTCCTTTCGATGGCGAGAGCTTCGCGGGTGGGGCAGGCGGTGCTCGCCTTCGCTCGATCCTATTCGAGCAGCGGGCCCAATTCGGCGCGGGCGGGCAGGCGAGCACCGCCTGCCCCGCCTGTGGGCTCACTGCAAATTCCACGACATCGGGAGTTCTGACGGCATGGAGCCGATTGCCGGGCGTCCGCATGGGCGCCATGATCGCGGGCATGCTGGGAATTCTCGCGCTTTCGCTGATGGCCATCGGAATCGCGGGCGTTTTCGCGTACTCCGTGGAGCAGCGGAAGCGGGAAATCGGCATACACATGGCTTTGGACGCCCGGCCGGCGCAGTTGATCGGCGCGGTCTTCGGCTCGGCGGCGCGTTCCCTGGCTTTGGGGATAGCGGGAGCGTCCGCGGCATCGGGCCTGCAGCGGCAGTACCTCTTTGGGGCCAGCCGTCCGGATGCGGTGACTTACGCTCCGGGGCTGGCCGCCACCTACCCGCCGGCGAGAAGGGCTGCCGCGGTCCCTCCGCCAGGCTGGAGCGGGGCGCTATCATTGCTACCGTGCGCAGCCAACGGTGGATGGTGGTGGTGTGGGCCTGCTTCGCGGCCCGGTTGCTGTTCTATTCCGCCATGCTCCCGCTCTGGGAGGGCTACGACGAGTGGGCGCACTTCGCCGTGGTCCGGCACATGGTGACCAGCGGAGAACTGCTGGTATCGCGACAGACGCCCATTCCCCAGGACGTGGAAGAGTCGTTGCAACTCGCTCCGGTGCCGTGGGAAATGCGTTCGCTCGGACCACCCTTTTATACCCACGACGATTACTGGACGCTGAGCCGCGCAGAGCGCGAGTTGCGCGAGTCGGAACTCCACACCATGCCGCCCGCGCGGGGCGGGGAAGACGGCACGGGCGCATTCGCGGCCTATGAAGCTCTACAGCCTCCGCTTTACTGCTGGATTATGGCGCCGGCGATGTGGGTATCGCGCGGCTTGGGCGCCGGGCTGTTGGGGCAAGTGCTGGCACTGCGATTTCTCAGTTCGCTGGTGGCCTCCCTGACGGTCCCGCTGGTGTTCCTGTTGGGACGCCAGGTGTGGGGCGACGAGCGCGTGGCGCTGGGATGCGCGGCCACGGTGGCGCTGATGCCGGGGCTGGCGCTCGACGTGGCGCGGGTGGGCAACGACTGCCTGGCGGTAATGCTGTTCACGCTGCTGACGTGGCTGGCGGCGATGGCGGTACAACAGGGCCTGAGCTTCAAATTGGCAGTGGCCCTGGGGTTTGCCCTGGGGCTTGGCCTGCTCACCAAGGCTTACTTTCTGACGGCCATTCCAGCGGTGCTGGCGGTATCGGTGTACGGCGGTTGGAAAGCCCGCCATGCCGGTCCCGCGATGTTGACGGGCCTTATCGGCGCTCTTCTGGCAGGCTGGTGGTACGTCTATAACCTGCGGACTACCGGAACGCTGTCGGGCCTGAGCGAGTCGGTGATGCTGCGGGGGGTGGGGGCGGGGCAGATGCTGCGGCAGGCGGCCGGCATCGACTGGGCCAAGGCCATCGACGCCATCTTTTTCTCGCACCTCTATTTCGGAGGTTGGAGTTCGCTCACCGTAAGGAGTTGGATGTATCACCTTTTTTATATCGCCATCGTGGCGGGGGCGGTGGGTTTGGTGCGATTGCTCCCGCGGCCCGCGATCTTAACCCTGGTGACGATTTATCTCTGCTTTTGGGTGGGCCAGATTTACAATGTCGTTCTCCTATATATAAGCAAGGGGCTGGCGGGGTCCATGGGCTGGTATATGTACGCGGTAGTGGGGGCGGAGGTGGTGCTCTGTGTGGCGGGGCTGCGGAGGCTCGCGCCGGCGAGGGCATCGGGCTGGATCACGGCGGCCGGCGCGGCGATGTTTACGCTGCTCGACCTGTACACCATGCACGCGGTAGCGCTCCCGTACTACACCGGGATGATCCGGCATCGGGCCAACGGGAGCCTGGGCGCGCTGCACTGGGCGGGATTTCAGAGCGTCGGTATCGGCGGGGCGGTGCAGCGGTTGGCGGAGTTTGTTCCGGCGGCGCTGCTGGTGGGGTTGTGGCTGCTGTATTTATTGGGTACCGCCGGTGCACTGGCCTGCGCATGCGGTGTTTCCCCGATCCCGGACGCGACGGTGAGCGCCCGCAACCGCTAGTTATGCCATTTTAATGCGAAAAATGAGACGAATCGGTGTGAAACTCTTGACGGCGGACAGCAACGCGTGGTTAAATCGGGCGAGATCGGTTCTATTAGGTTGTGAATGGTTTAAGCTGGCGGGCGTGCCGTTCGTCATGGAAGGGCAACAGTTTTCCCTTGACACGGAGTGCGCAATCAGTTATTACTATCTTTTACCGCGTCCGGTTGTAGTGTGCATTTTTGCGTTTATGCCCGAAGAGCACGGAAAGAAATGACAAAATACGTGCCGCGGGTAAGGTTTTAGCAGTAGATTCCGGCGTCCAGCTTGGTGGCCGCTGGGAGAAATTCTCCGCCCGACACGGGGAAGTTTCAAAGGTGAAAGTAGTTTTGAGACCTAGTTTGAGGCTCAGGTTGAAAGAGAACTTCGACCGGTTCAATTTCGCACTTTACAAGGAGAAGCAAATGGCAGATTTTCGCAGATATTTTATTGCGCTAGCAGTACTCGCCCTGATGGCGGGTGCAGCCAGCGCACAGGTTGGTTTGGCGAACGGCACCGCGAGCGGTGGTTTGCTGGCTTGCGTGGCAACAGCCGGCGGCACGCCCGAATTGAGGCCGGAAGGCTACACGGAACTCACTGGTGACATCGTCATTAGTTGCACCGGTGGCCAGGTTCCGGCGGCGAACACCGCGATCCCCACTACGACCATTGTTGTTTACATGGCGCCGAGTGTGCCGGTCACCAGCCGTTTCCTCAACAACAACAGCATCACTGGAGCTTCCGAAGCACTTTTGATCGTTGACGAAGCTGGCTCCACGGTAGCTGGCGGCGTACCGGGATTCGGACCGAGCGCCCCGCAAATCCTTTGCACCACGGCTCAGCAACAGGCAAACGGCGGGGGAAGCGGCAGTCCCTGCGTCGGCTACGCTGCTATCCTGCCCGGCAACACCACTTCCGGTACGGCGAACTATACAGTCGCAGCGTCGGCCCCTAATTCGGGGACTGCGGCGCCGAACGTTTTCCAGGGCAAAGTGGGCGACTACGGTGTAAATTCCGTGGCGTTCTACAGCGTCCCGGTTCTTGCTCCGGCAACCAACGGTGTATCTCGCACCTACCGTATCACCAACATTCGCGTCCCGGTCCCCGGTGGCAACTTGAGCGGCACACTGCAAGCGATCATTTCCACCAGTGGGGCTGAAGCCCTGCCGGTCGCTGGCACTGCCATTAACATCGGCGTCGTCGGTCCGCCTATGAAGGCAGGCGTGAAGCCGTACAAAGCCAACCCCTTCCAGCAGTGCGCCATTCAAACCGTATCGCTCACTGCCAACCTCATCTTCACTGAGGGATTTGCGCAAGGCTTCAAGACCCGTGTGGTGCCAGGCGGCGCCGCCAACCTCATTCCGGGCAACAGCAGCGGGAACACAGCGTATGCGGCTGAAGCGACCAACACTGTTGCTCCTAACAACCAGAACATCCCCGGCGGTCTGTACGGCGGCTTCGCGGTAAATTCGGAGTCCGGGTTTATTTTCCCGGGTCTCGCGTCCAACAATACCAATCGGGGCGCGGTCAACTACATCGCAGGTCTGGCCGATTATGGAACCCGCCTGAAGGCGGTCTTCTATAACATCCCGGCTGGCGTCACGCTCTATGTGTCGGCCAACTCGGGCCCCGTCGGTGGAACCTCGGTGTTTACAGCTCCCACCGTTATCGGCGGCACGTCCGTTATACCTTACGCCGTGCTGGTTGCCACCAGCAGCGGTGAAGCTACCCAGGATAGCTTCGGGACCAACGGCTCCTTCGGCATACCTGGCGACACTACCAGCAAAAACGCTCCCATTACCGGAGCGACGACCGACGGCCTCCCCGCTGTCGCACTGTCCGCCAACTCGTCCGGGGCCGCAACGGCGGTCTGGGAAGTTACCAACGCCAATCCGAACGCCACAGACGTACTGTCGTTCAGCGTATATGTCAGCTACGCTCCAACGGCTACAACCACGACCAATCCATACGGCTTGCCGATTACCGATTTGCCGTTGGGTGCGCCGGTCAACGATGTCCAATTGAGCTACTCTCCGGAACCGAGCGGTGGTACATTCACCACTGCTAACGCGACCCAGGGTCAGGCTCCCACGCCGCGCTTCGCGGTTATCAGTACTCAAGAAGGCCGTTGGACCACCGTCAACCTCTGCCAGACCACGTTGCTCTATCCGTTTGTTACCGCCGCAGCGGGCTTTGACACCGGTATTGCCGTGGCCAATACTTCCATGGATCCGTTCGGGACTGTCGGTCAGACAGGCTCCTGCGCGCTGTATGGATATGGCGTAACGATTGCCACCGCAGGCAACACTGCGGCTCAACCGGTCATCAAGGGATGCGATGCGATTGCCAACCCGGTATCCGGGACGAATTGCTTCGGCATTGTGTCTCCAGGACAAGTGACGTCGGTGATGGCGTCGTCCGTTTTCTCCGCCTTCCAGGGGTACGTAATCGCCGTCTGCAACTTCCAGTATGCTCATGGATATGCAGCAGTGACAGACCTCGGTCTGCGCAATCTGTGGTCCAGTTATCTGGCTCTGGAACTCGCGGGCAGCCCACGCGGCTCCAGCATTGAGACATTGGGTAACTAGATCCCGGTTTAGCACGAAACTTCAGAGGGGGGCTTCGGCCCTCCTCTTTTTTTTGCTCCCTGGAAGTCCCAGCCCGAAGTGAAGATTTAGTGTTACACTGAGGTTCTCTCCGCGTCCATCCAAATGAATTCCCGTTCCCCCGGAACCAGGAGGTAGTTTTGCCTAGAATTAACACCCTCGTATTTGCCGGACTGATGATGGCCTTGTCAGGAGCTCATCTGGCGCCGGCGCAGACTTCAGCCGTAGCCAATTTGGCGGTACTGGCTGGCAATGGCCAGGCGGCCTGCAGTTGCCTCACGGCCACACTACAATCATTGCAGCCGATCTCCGTGAAGGCGACCGATGTCAATGGGAATCCGGTGTCCGGCGCCACCGTCAACTGGAGTGTCACAAGCGGACAGGTGACTCTGGCCAGCCCGACCAGCATCACAGGCAGCGACGGCAGCGCCACAGAGGCACTCGGTCTGGTCGTTTACGACAATTTCACTTCCGCCGGCCAGCCGTACCTCGTGTCTACAATTCAGGCCACGTCCAACAACAGCTCCGTTACGTTTACGGAAACGCAATCCCTGATTAACCAGCAGGGAGCCTCCGTCATCGTGGCCAACCCCCCCACGTTTGGCAATTCGACTTCGCTTCTCGCCGACGCCACGCTTTCCGCCAGTGTGGGAGCCACGCTTCCCACGCCGATCCAGATCCAGGTGCTTGGCACCGGACAAGCCAGCAACGGGGTCGGCAATATCTCGGTACGCCTTCTGAACGCGCAAACGTCGCCGATTCTTAGCTGTGCCAGCAACGGAAACTACGCCGACCCGGGATCGGTGCTCAGCAGCAGCCAGGGGAACGCCACCTGCTACCCGACGTTTACCGGGAGCGGGACGGGACAGTATTACGTAATGATTGGGGGCCTCCCGGCGCCCAACGTTTCCTCCGCACTTTATCTGCAGGAATACGGACCGTACACCTTCACCTCCAATCCCGGTGCTCCCACGGCTGTACAGATTGTCAGCGGGAATTACCAGGTGGCCAATATTGGACAGGTGCTCAACCCCCTGGTGGCCAAATTAGTGGACGGCGGTGGAAACGCCGTGCAAAATCAGACGATGACATTTTCAGTGACGCCCGCCGGCGCGGCCGCGCTCACCAACAGCTCAGCGCTAACCGACAACAATGGCGAGGTTTCTCTCTCGATTACGCTCGATTTGCTGGCCTCCGCGGGGGCCCAAATAACGATTGCGCTGCAGAGTAACCCCAGTATATCGGCGACGTTCCAGGAGACCGTCGTGGGAGCCGTCACCGCCATGAACAAGATCAGCGGCGATGGACAAACCGCGCAGGTGGGAGCCAGCTTCGCCAATCCCCTGGTAGTGCAAGTCCTGAACGCCAGCGGTCCGGTACAGAATTACCCCGTCCAGTATCAAGTGAGTGGGCCGGTCAGCCTGGTGGGAGGAAACACCGCCGGCACCGACGCCAACGGGGACGCGTCGGTAACGGTGAAAGCCGGGACTCTCCAGGGGACGGCCACGGTGACGGCTATCGCCGGATCGATCACCAAGGTTTTCAACCTTACAGTTACCCCGGTATCCACAGGCCCCCTGCCCAACGGTCTGGCGATCGTCACCGGAAATTCACAGACCGCGATGGAGGGCGCCACTTTCATTTCGCCGCTGGTGGTGCAGGTCAATTTCAGTAGCACCGCCGGCGCGCTCTCCGGGTACGTGGTGAGTTTCTCGGCCACGGGCGCTGTCACTCTCTCGTCGGGGGCTGGCACTACGAACAGCAGCGGCCAGGCTTCGGTTACCGTCACGGCCGGCAACACGGCGGGGCCGGTCACGGTAACCGCTTCCATCAGCGGTTACCCGCAGACCTTCAACCTGACGGTGCTGCCGCCCGGTCCCACCATCAGCGCCTCCAGTTTCCTGAACGCTGCCAGCCGGCAGGTGGGAGCTCTCTCGCCGTGCAGCCTGGCCATCATGAGCGCCCCGGGCCTCACGCCCGATGGCGTCACCGACTACAGTCTGGCCCCCATCTTTGGCCGCCTGCCCCACTCGGTTCACAAGCTCAGCGTCACTTTCGGCGGCATCCCGGCGCCCATCGTGAGCGTGGCCATGGGAGCGGTCAACCCGGAAGTCACCCTGCAGGTGCCGTGCGAAGTAACGCCCGCCACCAGCGTGCCGGTGGTCGTAAACGTGAATGGCGGTGGGACGGCGACAACTAACATCGCGATCCAAACCGTGAGCCCCGGTATCTTTCAGACGGTGAACTCCGACGGAACCAGCCGGGCGGTGGTGGTTCGCGACGACGGTTCTTTCGCCGACGTCGGTGGCAGCGATGCCTACGATCCGAACAACCCGGCGCGGCTGACTGAAAACGTCCGTCTCTACCTGACCGGTCTGGGAGCCACCGTTCCGCAGGTGGGTACCGACAGCATTCAGAATCCGAATGCGGACCTGGTCGGGCGCGACGCGCTTGTGGCCGGCGCCATGCAAGCCGGCATCGTGGGCGGTACGGGACTGCAGGTGGTAAGCGCCCGGCAGGCACCCGGTCTGATTGGCGTGTACGAAGTGCAGGTGTTCATTCCATCCGCCGCACCTACTGGAAATAACGTGCAGATCGCGATCGGCATTGTGCCGGTGGGGGCCAACTCGGCCGTATCCAGTCCGGCCGCCACCATCGCTATCGGCCAGTAAATTGCTCGCAACCTTCCCTTGAGGGGGCTTCGGCCCCCTCTTTTTTTTGCCTCAATTCCAATCCCGCCAGCCCTCTTCGTATTGTCTTCGCCTAGCCATCTATATGTAGTGTGTTGCGCAATTTGTGTAGATGCAATTGGGGTGAACTAACACACTTATTCTCAGTCAGTTTCCTGCAAAAGTCTATTGCAAAACACGAAGTGCTGTGCCACCATTGGTTGTGGCCTGATCTGGTCCAAAAGTGGGCTGATCTAGCCTGATTTAGGATCAAAAGTGGAAATCTTGGCGGAGCAAATGTTGATGGTCGAGCCTCCCCGGGGAATGTACCCGAGCAGGCTTGACGACAAAGGCCGGTTAAAGCTCCCCGCGGCCTTCCAGCAATATTTTTCCGCCCTGCGGGAAAAGAAGCTGTATGTCACGTCATTAGACCGTCGCACAGCCCAAGTGTATCCGATGGAAGTCTGGAGAGGCAACGAGAAGTTTTTCGAAAACTACCGCGACGATGTCCGCTTGGCGCGCAACGTCGCTTTCAATGCCGCCGATCTGGGCGCGGAGAGCGAAATGGATGGCCAGGGACGGATCCTCTTCAGCCCGGAACTGCGGCGCGAGCTGGGTATCGAGAATCAACCGGTGCGGTTGTATGCCTACCGCGGCCGGATCGAGATTCTGACCGAGGCCATTTACGAGGAGCGCAGGAAGGAAGCCGCGCAGACCGCGCCGGACGAAGTGGGCAAGCTGGAGGCCGCGGGGCTGAATTGATGACCTATGCATTTTCCAGTCATGGCCGAAGAGTCCCTGTCGCTGCTGGCAATCCGGCCCGACGGAGTGTATGTGGACGCCACCGCGGGAATGGGCGGCCATACGGGACTGATCGCGCAGCGGCTGACCACGGGGACGGTGATTGCCAACGACCGCGACCGGGAATCGCTGGAACTGGCGCGCACCAATACCGCGCCATGGGCGGAGCGAATCCGCTATCGCCAGGGGACCTTCAGCGAGCTGCCATCGACCATCGAGGCCGAAGGATTTCAGAAGGTGGACGGACTGCTGGCGGACCTCGGCGTAAGCCGCTACCAGCTCACCGAGTCGCCACACCGGGGCTTTTCGTTTTTGACGGATGGGCCGTTGGACATGCGGATGTCGCAGGATACCGGCATGACGGCGGCCGAATTAGTCAATTTTACAGCCGAAAAGGCAATCGCCGACCTGATCTATCGGTTAGGCGAGGAAAGGGGGTCGCGGAAGATAGCCAGAGCAATCGTCCGTGCACGGCCCATCAGAAGCACATTACATCTGGCCGATGTAGTGTCGCGGGCCGTGCCCCGGACGGGCCGTTTGCATCCGGCCACGAAGACTTTCATGGCCTTGCGAATGGCGGTCAACGACGAACCCGGGGAGTTGGACCGGTTGCTCGATATCGGCCCGGATTTACTGAGGGACGGCGGCCGAATGGTGGTCATCAGTTTCATGTCGGGCGAGGACCGAAAAGTAAAAGAGCGATTCAAGGCGTTGGGACGCGATGGGCGTGCGGAAATCCTCACCAAGCATCCCCTTCAGCCCAGTGACGAAGAAACCAGCCACAACCCGCCTTCGCGCAGCGCTAAATTGCGCGCGGTGGCGATGATCGGAGTGAGTTAAGAAGCCATGGCGACACTACCACAGTTTCCCGGAACGCACCGAATGCCGGCGGACACGGAGTCCCCTGCCGTCCGGCTGGAAGCTACCCGAACCGAGCGCGATCCCTACCAGTTGCGCGCCCTGCCGTTTGAAGACGTCTACTTCGTCCCCAAGAAGCTGGACAATTCAAAATTGATTCGCGAGGCTGATCCGCGGGCGGGCGGCGCCTGCTGGTCGGTGATTGGCGTGGCCAGCCTGATGCTGGCATTCCTCGGTGGCGTACTGGCGCCCACGGTGGCCAACACGGTCGCGGGCTACAAACTCGAGGCCCTCAGGGTGGAAGCGCAGAACCTGGCAAAAGAGCGGCGCACCCTGGAACTCCAGCAAGCGGAGTTGCTCAGCCCCGAGCGGCTGGACAAACTGGCGCAGGAGCAGCACCTGGTCACGCCGTCCGCCAGCCAGGTAGTGCACCTGGAGAACAAGGGCGAAGGCAAAGTGGCCATGGTGAAGCAGTAGGCGGTAGAAGCGCGATAGGAGGACGCTACGCAACATGGTCGAGCGACGCTTACTATGGCTCGCCGGGATCGTCCTCGTCTGGGGCGGGGCCATCTTCGGAAAACTGGTTGTTCTGCAGGTGGTGCATCACCGGGAATTCGTGAAAAAAGCGCGGGCGCGGCAGGAAGAAATTGTGCCGCTGCCCGCGCAGCGAGGCGCCATTCTGGATCGCACGGGCCATCCGCTGGCTATGAGCGTGCCAACGGAATCCGTCTCCGTAGACCCTGTCAAACTGCCGGCTCTGGAATTCGATTCCGACCTGTTGGCTCGTGAACTGCACCTCGACCCCGCGGAAGTTTACCAAGGCATGAAGTCGGCATACGATAGCCATCGTAAATTCCTCTGGGTCAAACGCGGGCTCACTCCGCAGGAAGCCCAGGACGTCCTCAATCTGAAGCTCGATTGGATCCATATCGACGACGGCAGCGAACGCCACTACCCCAACACGACGCTGGCGGCCCACGTGCTGGGCGGCGTCGACTTCAAAGAGAAGGGCAACGCCGGCATCGAGAAGGAGTACGACGACCAACTCCACGGAATGGCCGGTCAGGCGGACATCCTGAGGGACGTGCACCATCGCGGAATCGACGAACTGGTCTCCACGCAGGCGCGGGCCGGCGTTTCTATCACCCTGACCATCGACGAGCATCTGCAATTCGTTGCCGAGCGCGAGATCGCCGCGGCCGTGAATCTGCACGGCGCCGTCAGCGGAAGCGTGGTGGTGATGACTCCTTATGACGGGCAGATCCTGGCGCTGGCCAGTTACCCGCCGTACAATGCCAACCAGCCGCCGGAAAACGACAAGGATCCCACCAGGCCCAATCACGCCGTGTCGGTGCCCTTCGAGCCGGGGTCCTGTTTCAAGGTGATCACCCTCGCCGCCGCGCTCGAAACCACCAAACTCAGGCCCGACACTCCGATCAACTGTCACGGCGGCGTGCTGGTCTTACCCGGCCGCATCATCCACGACTCGCACTTAGGCTTCGGTTACCTTCCCATGGATATGGTGCTGGCCCACTCCAGTAATATCGGCGCCATCGAGATTGGCCGAACAGTAGGGCGTGACGCGATGTACGATTACGTCCGCCGCTTCGGTTTCGGCCAGAAGACCGGCATCCCCTTGCCCGGCGAGGCGAGGGGCCGGCTGCGGCCGCTGACGAAGTGGGGCAAGACGTCCCTGGAATCCATTTCGATGGGCCAGGAGGTCAGCGTGACCACGCTGCAACTGGCGCGGGCCGTATCGGTAGTGGCCAACGGAGGGCTGCTGGTGAAGCCCCGCCTGGTGCTGAAGCTGGGAGACCAGACGCCACCGATGGAGCCGCCAGTGCGCGCCATCAAGCCGGAGACGGCGATTACCATGCGGCAGATGATGGAAGGCGTGGTGCTCGTGGGAACCGGCAAAAATGCGCGCCTCGACGGCTATACCAGCGGAGGAAAGACCGGGTCGGCGCAGATCTACGATTTCGAGGGCCATCGCTATACCCACACTTACAATGGATCCTTTATGGGATTCGCGCCGGTGACGAATCCGGCGGTGGTGGTGGTGGTGACCTTGAACGGCACGCACGGGAACCTGGGCTTCGGCGCGGAGACTGCCGCTCCGGTGTTCAAAATCGTGGCTACGGAAGCATTGCGCATCCTGGATGTTCCCAAAGATCTGCCCGACAGTACGCCGTCGAAGAATCAGATCGCGCAGAACCAGGTACTGGACGATGTTTCCATCGCCGATCTTGCGCCCGGGCAACCCAACATTCTGGAAGACCGGGACGACGAAGACGCGCCCTCGCAGCAGGCGTCCGTATTCGTTGGGCCCGTGGCGCCCGCACCGCCAGTCCAACGCCCCGTGGCCGGCACCGTTCCCGACTTCAAGGGGATGACCCTGCGGGCGGTGTTGATGGAGGCCGCGGCCAAAGGATTGCCCGTGCAGCCGGATGGCAGCGGCGTTGCCCGCGTGCAGAATCCGGCGGCGGGTTCGGTATTGCATCAGGGGGAGCGCATTCGCGTCCGGTTTGCGAGATGATTCTTGGCAAGATACTCCCGGGTGATCGGCTCAAGCAGCCTCTGACGCCGGAGCTTGCCGCTACGGACGTGAGCGGCATCGCTTACGATTCGCGACACGTGAATCCGGGCGACCTGTTCTTTGCGTTTCGGGGGCAGCACGCCGATGGCCGGCGGTTCGCTCAGGATGCGCTGGCGCGCGGCGCGGTAGCGGTGGTGGCCGAATCGCCGGCGCCGGAAGAGTTGGCCGCGCGCTGGCTCGAAGTGGGGCACGGACGCCAAACCCTGGCGCTGGCGGCGCGCAATTTCTACGGCAAGCCGGATGAACGGCTGGGGCTTACGGGCATTACCGGTACCAACGGAAAGACCACCACGGCGTACCTGATCGATTCGATTCTGCGCGCCGCCGGCAAGACCACGGCCATGATCGGCACCATCGAATATCACGTGGCGGGCCGGGTGCTCCCGGCCGTCAACACCACGCCGGAATCGCTCGACCTGATGCGCATCCTTGCGGAACTGGAGCAGGCCGGCGGGACGCACGCGACCATGGAGGTCTCCTCGCACGCTCTCGACCTGGGCCGCGTCTACGGGCTGCAGTTTCATACCGTGGTGTTTACCAATCTCACGCGCGACCATCTGGATTATCACCGGACCATGGAGGCTTACTTCGCGGCCAAGCAGGCCCTATTCGCCGGCGCCGGCGGGCCGCCGCCCAAGTTCGCGGTGCTGAATCGCGACGACGTTCTGGCGCGGCAGATCAAGCTGCACCCGCGGACGGAAGTATTCTGGTACGGCCTGGGGCCCGAGCCGAATCTGCGCGCGCGCCACATTGCATCCAGCCTTCAGGGGCTGCGGTTCGACGTGCAGTTCGGAAAGCTGCGGTTCGCCGTGGAATCGCCGCTTCTCGGGAAGATCAACGTCTACAACATTCTGGCGGCCTGCGGCGCGGGGCTCTCGTATGGCATTGAGCCCGAGACGGTGGCGCGCGGCATCGCCGGCCTGCAAGCCGTGCCGGGCCGGTTCGAACGCGTGGACGAAGGGCAGCCCTTCGTGGTGGCCGTGGACTACGCCCATACCGACGACGCGTTGCGCAATACCATCGCAATGGCGCGCGGGCTGAATCCCAAGCGTATTATCACGCTGTTCGGATGCGGCGGCGACCGCGACCGGGCCAAGCGGCCGCTGATGGGCCAGGCCGCTGCCGAGGCCAGCGATTTCGTGTTCCTGACCAGCGACAATCCGCGCTCGGAAGATCCGCTGGCGATTATGAACGACGCCCTGGTGGGGATTCGCCGCGTGGATGTGCCGCACGCGATCGAGCCGGACCGCGCCACCGCCATTGCGCGCGCGCTGAAAGAGGCTCGCGAGGGCGACATCGTAATTCTGGCGGGGAAGGGGCACGAGACATACCAGGTTTTGAAAGACCGGACCATTGGGTTCGATGACCGGGCTGTGGCGAGGGAAGTGCTAAGAGGTTATGGGTATCGCAAGACGCCCTAGACCATGACTCTGGATTTGCAGCAAGTTGCGCGGGCGATGGAGGCGGCGGGCGAGGTTCCCGCGGTTCCCGTGGCGGGTTGGAGCGTGGACACGCGCACACAGAATGCCGGCGACGTGTATTTTGCGCTTCGCGGTCCCAACCACGATGGCCACGATTACGTGGCGGCGGCCTGGAGCAAAGCTGCGGCGGCGGTGGTGGTGGACCGTCCGATGGAGGCGCGATGCGGGGAGTTGATGGTAAAAGACACGCTGCGCGGGCTCCAGGATCTGGGGACGTGGGCGCGCCGCATGTGGGGCGGTACGGTGGTGGGTGTGACGGGCAGCGCGGGCAAGACCACTACCAAGGACGCCATCGCGCATGTTCTGGCAGCGGAACTGCCGGTGGGTAAGACCGTGGGCAATTTTAACAACCACGTAGGGGTGCCGCTTTCGATTTTGCGGTTGCCCGATGAATGTCGCGCCGGTGTGTTGGAAATGGGAATGAATCACGCGGGAGAAATTCGCGAGTTGGCGGCCGTCGCCAGGCCGGAGATCGGAGTAGTGACCAACGTGGGGTACGCTCACGTGGAGTTCTTCGATTCCATCGAAGGCGTGGCGGCGGCCAAGCGCGAATTGATCGAAGGTTTGCCGCGCGATGGCGTGGCCGTGCTCAATGCGGACGATGCGCGCGTGCTGGGATTCCGCGGCGTGCATCCGGGACGCTCGGTGACGTTCGGCTTCTCCGCGGACGCCGATGTGCGCGCGGAGGCTGTGGAGTATCGCGCCGATGGCACGCGGTTCCGCGTGGACTGCGTGGATTACCAGACGGGCATGGTGGGGCGGCATGCGGTGATGAATCTGCTGGCTGCCATTGCGGTGGCGCGCGAGTTCGGGATTGCGCCCGGGAAACTGCGCGAACCGGTGCGGAGCTTCGCCGTCGGGAAAATGCGCGGGGAGCGGTTGGAGCACAATGGAATTCTGGTGTGGAACGATTGCTACAATGCGAATCCGGAAGCGGTGCAATCGATGATCGACGTGCTGCGCGAGTCGCCCGCGGCGCGGCGCATCGCGGTGCTGGGGGAGATGCTGGAACTGGGCCACGCGGCCGAGCCGCTCCACCGGCAAGTGGGGAAATATGCCGCCGGGCATGGCGTGGATCTGCTGATCGGCGTACACGGCAGCGCGCGGGACATGGTGGACGCGGCGATTGAAGCGGGACTTCCGCGGGGCGCCGCACATTTCTTCGCGGATGCCGGCGAGGCCGGCGATTTCGCGCGGCAGGCGGCGCGCGCGGGCGATGCGATTCTCTTCAAGGGCTCGCGCGGAGTGCACGTGGAACGTGCGCTGGAGAGGTTTTTGGCCTAATTCCCCATGCTTTATTATTTACTCTACGAGCAGCTTTACCGGTATGCCAGCCCGTTGCGTATCTTCCGGTACACCACTTTCCGCACGGCGTTCGCCAGCCTCACGGCTCTGTTCCTGTGCATCGCGCTGGGCCCCTGGCTGATCGACAAGCTGCACGAATTCCAGATCGGGCAGTACATCCGCGAGGAAGGGCCGAAATCGCATCAGAAGAAGGCCGGAACGCCTACCATGGGCGGCGTCCTCATCATCATCTCGATTGTGGTGCCCACGCTGCTGTGGGCCGACCTGCGATATCCCTACGTGTGGATCGCCATCCTGGCTCTGGTCGGTTACGGATGGATCGGATTCATGGACGACTATGCCAAGGTGACCCAAAAGCGCAACCTGGGGCTTTCGGGCCGCGCCAAGCTGGTCTATCAATTCGTCCTGGGGTTCGCCTTCGCGATGATCCTGCTGGTGATGCGCGCTTATGGCGATTTCAGCACCGCCATGAACATTCCCTTCGTGAAACAATATCAGCCCTCGCTGCTGATTCAGCCGCTGCTGCAAAATCCCTGGACCTACGTTCTGGGCGCGGCGCCCTTTTGCATTTTCGTGGCGCTGGTGGTGGTGTTCAGTTCCAACGCGGTCAACCTTACCGACGGCCTGGATGGGCTGGCAATCGGCCTGATGGTGATTGCCGCCGGCGCGCTCACCATGCTGACCTATGCCGGCGGCCACGCGCAACTTGCCGAGTACCTGCAACTGGCGCGCAATCCGCGTACGTCGGAGCTGACCATCTTTTGCGGCTCCATGACCGGCGCCAGTCTGGGCTTCCTGTGGTACAACGCGCACCCGGCGGAGATTTTCATGGGCGACGTGGGGGCGCTGGGATTGGGCGGCGCCATGGCGGTGGTGGCAGTGCTGATCAAGCAGGAGATCCTGCTGCTATTCATCGGCGGAGTCTTCATTCTGGAGGCCCTGTCGGTGATTCTGCAGGTGGGAAGTTACCGCCTGCGTCACGGTAAGCGCATTCTCAAAATGGCGCCCATGCATCATCATTTCGAGGCGATGGGCTGGACGGAATCGAAAATCATCGTGCGTTTCTGGATCGCCGGACTGGTGCTGGCGTTGTTCGCACTGACTACTTTGAAGTTGAGATGAGTATGTGGGGCAGGCTGAAGTCTGCCTGCCTCAGGTTTCCCATCGTTCGGCGGAGGGCGGGCTGAAGCCCGGGGTCCCCTCTGGGGAAGACTGAAGTCTGCCCCACAGGTTAGTAAGTTGAACAGTATCGGAAGTAGATGAACATGAAACTTAGTGGCGCAAAGGTTCTGGTGGTGGGGCTGAAGAAGTCCGGCATGGCGTCGGCGGAGTTACTGGTGCGTCACGGCGCCGGCGTGTCCCTCACCGACCTGAAGGGGCTGGACGAGCTTCCCGGCGGGCACGAGTTCGTCTCTCGGCTGGGGATTCCGTTCCGCCGGCAGAGCGCCGAGACATTCGAGGACTACGACCTCATCGTACTCTCGCCGGACGTGCCGGCGGACCTTCCGCAACTCGATGCCGCCCGCCGGCGCGGCACTCAGGTGATCGGCGAAGTGGAACTGGCGGCGCCATTCCTGCAGGGCCGGACCATCGGCATCACCGGGTCCAACGGAAAGACCACCACCACCAGCCTGATCGGCCATATTCTGCGGCACGCCGGTGTGACGGTGCAGGTGGGCGGCAACATCGGGACGCCCGTGACCGCCATGGTGGAAACCTCGCGCTCCGATGGCTGGAATGTGCTGGAGCTGTCCAGCTTCCAGTTGGAGACCATCGCGGAATTTCGCGCGCACATCGGGCTGGCGCTCAATGTGACGCAGAATCATCTGGACCGCCATCACACCTTCGAGCGCTACGCCGCCGCCAAGGGCCGGCTGTTCGAGACCATGCACGCGGAGGACATCGCCATCCTCAATGCCGAAGATCCGGTGTGCGTGGGTTACGCTGCGCGCACCGTGGCGCGCGTGGAATGGTTCAGCGGACAACATAAAGTGGAGTCCGGCGCGAGCCTCGGCGCCGGTAAGCTGATTCTGGATGGCAAGCTGTTGATGGAAGCCGGCGAAATTCCCATTCGCGGCCAACACAACGTGGAGAATGTACTGGCGGCAGCGGTAGCGGCGGCGCGCGTGGGCGTGGATGGCGCGGCGATTGCGGCCGCGGTCCGCACCTTCCAGGCGGTGGAGCATCGCCTGGAGTTCGTGCGCCAGGTGAGCGGCATCGATTTCTACAACGATTCGAAGGCCACCAGCGTAGACGCTACCATGAAGGCGCTGGACGCCTTTCCGGGCGCTCTATGGGTGATTCTGGGCGGCAAGGACAAGGGGCTGGACTACTCGGTGCTGCGCGATCCGCTGGCCGCGCGGGCGCACGCGGCGCTGCTCATCGGCGCGGCGGCGAAGAAGATCGCAGGCGCGCTGGAGGGGGCCGTACCGCTGGTCGATTGCCAGACGTTGGAGGGTGCGGTGGCCTACGCTTACGAACACGGCCAGCCCGGGGACACCGTGCTGCTGGCGCCGGCATGTTCCAGTTTCGACCAGTTCCGAAGCTTCGAACATCGCGGGGAAGTTTTTAAGCAGATCGTGGGCGGATTGCCGCTCAAACAGTGATATGGGACAGCAACTCAAGACCGATTGGACCCTGTTCTGCACCGTTCTGGCGATGCTGTCGTTCGGCCTGTTGATCCTCTACAGCGCGTCGTCCATCACCGCGCAGATGGACCCGCGGATTGGCTCCTCGCTGCACTTCATCGTGCGCCAGTTGGAGTTTGCGGTGGTCGCGGTGATCGCCATGATGGCGTTGAAGCGGACCGATTACCGCTGGTTCCAGGATCCGGCGGTGGCTTTCGGCGCAATCGGCGTGGTGCTGACGATGTTGATCGCGGTGTACTTCGTGGACTCCGAGAGTCATCGTTGGCTGCGCATCAAGCACAGTGCGTTGGGCGTGCAGCCCTCGGAACTGGCCAAGCCCGCGCTGGTGATCTTCCTGGCTTTCTTCGTTACCTGGCGCCGGCGGGCCATCAATAACGGGCGGTACACGCTGGTGCCGGCGGCGTTGGCGGTCGGGCTGGTGATCCTGCTGGTCGTGGTCCCCGACCTGGGAACCGCGGTGGTGTTGGGCGTGGTGGCCGCGGTGATCTTCTTCGTGGCCGGGTTGGAGTGGCGTTATGTGCTGATCGCGGCCACGGTGGCCTCAATCGGGGTGGTGCTCTGCATCGCCATGTCGCCCTACCGGTTGGCCCGCGTGGTGAAGTTTTTCGACCCGCATTTTACCTTCATCAGCCGGTTCGATTCTCAGGGGAAGATCAAGGCGCAGATGGAAAAATCGCTGGCCACGCGCGATACCAACTACCAGTTGGAGCAATCGCAAATCGCCGTGGGCGCAGGCGGCCCGATGGGCGTCGGGTTGGGGGATAGCCGCCAGAAGTTGATGTACCTGCCGGAAGCGCACACCGATTTCATCTATGCGGTAGTGGGTGAAGAAATGGGACTATTCGGGACGGTGGGCCTGCTTGTCGGCTTCGGGCTGATTTTCTGGCGCGGCCTGCGCGCCACGGTGCGGATGACCGACGATTTCGGACGCTACCTGGCGCTGGGCGTGACGGTAGTGATCGTGGTGCAGGGGTTGATCAACATGAGCGTGGTGCTGGGAATGATGCCGACGAAAGGCATTCCGCTGCCCATGGTCAGCTATGGCGGAAGCTCGCTGCTGAGCACCCTGACGCTGTTGGGGATTTTGATGAATGTGTCGGAGCACGCGGGATGAGGAGAAGAGCTTTCAGCTTTTGGCGACTAGCTAGTGGCTGTCGCGAAACTCCGGTCCGTCCTCGAAAGCCCGCTCCCTTGCGGTCGCGGCTCGGTAACAAGTCCCCTGGAATCAGCGCAGCACTTTCCGAGCCGGGCCCAGAGGGCACCCCGCAAGGGAGCGGTTTCTTGAGTTTCGCGACAGAAACCAGCGGCGGTTGGCTGCCATGAAGCGTTTCCTGATGGCCGGGGGCGGTACGGGCGGGCACGTGATTCCGGCGCTGGCGGTGGCGCGGGAATTGCGCGCTCGGGGACATGAGGTATTTTTTGTGGGGACGGACCGGGGCCTGGAGGCCAAGCTGGTTCCGGCGGAAGGTTTTGAATTGCAGCGGATCGATATCGGCGGGCTAAATCGAGTGACCATGCGTCAGAAGGCCATCACCCTGGCCAAATTGCCGCTCTCCACCATGCGCTGCGGCAAGTTCGTCCGCGCATCGTCCGCCGTTTTCAGCATGGGGGGCTACGTGGCCGGTCCACCGGTGATGGCGGCGCTGCTGCGGCGCAAGCCGGTGGTGGTGATGGAGCCCAACGCCATCCCCGGCTTCACCAACCGCGTCATCAGCCGGTTCGTGACCCGCGCGCTGATTTCCTTTGCCGCCACGGAGTCCTATTTCCCCAAGGGCAAGACCGAAATCACCGGCCTGCCCGTGCGCGAGGAATTCTTCCGCATCCCGGGCCGTCCGCGCGGCGACGTGCTGCATGTCCTGATTACCGGCGGCAGCCAGGGATCGCGCACGCTCAACCAGGCGGCGCGCGAGAGTTGGCCCCTGTTTCGTAAGGCCGGACTTCCGGTGCGGCTGGTGCACCAGTGCGGTCCGCGCGGGTATGAGGAATTGCGCGCGGCCTTCGCGGAATCGGGACTGGAGGGCGAAATTGTACCATTTATTACTAACATGCCGGCGGCCTTCGCGGACGCCGACCTGGTGGTCTGCCGCTCCGGCGCCGGCGCCGTATCGGAAGTGGCGGCGGCGGGAAAGCCATCCATCCTGGTGCCGTTCCCGTTCGCGGCGGACGATCACCAGACCCGCAACGCCGAAGCCATGGAGCGCGGCGGCGCGTCCCGCGTGGTCCGCGACGCGGAGTTATCGGGCGATCGTTTTTTTTCCGCGATCGGAGAAATGAGCGATCCGTCAGTGTTGGAACGTATGGCCGGGGCGGCGCGGCAACTCGCCAAACCGGGCGCCGCGCGGCGCGCGGCGGAGATTTTAGAGGAGGCGGCTCAGAATTAAATAGCGCGATTTCAATTGACAGTGGCGCTTTGAGCCGAAACAATAAAGTAACATAATGTTTTTTCGTCCGCAGCATTTGCATTTTACGGGGATCGGGGGAATCGGAATGAGCGGCATCGCCGAAGTGCTGCTCAACCTGGGATACCAGATCAGCGGGTCTGACGTGAGGCTGTCGCCCATCACGCAGCGCCTGGCAGGCATGGGCGCACGGATCTATGAGGGGCATGCCGCCTCGAATATGTCCGGCGCGCGCGCCCTGGTGATGAGTTCCGCCGTGGACGACCAGAATCCCGAACTGGTGGAAGCGCGCCGCCTGCAGATCCCCATCATCCCGCGGGGCGAACTGCTGGCGGAGTTGATGCGCCTGAAGTATGGCATCGCCGTGGCCGGCAGTCACGGCAAAACCACGACTACGTCGATGACCGCTACCATCCTCAATAGCGCCGGCCTGGATCCCACCGTGGTGGTGGGCGGACGCGTGGGCACCATGGGCGGATCCAACGCGCGCGTGGGGCACAGCGATTTCCTGGTGGTGGAATCCGACGAAAGCGACGGCTCCTTTCTCAAACTCGCGCCGATTATCGCCGTGGTCACCAACATCGACCGCGAACACCTGGACCACTATCCCTCGCTCGACGCCATCCGCGCGGCCTTCATCGAATTCGTCAACAAGGTGCCGTTCTACGGCGCCGCCATCGTCTGCCTGGACGATGCCAACGTGCAGAGCATTCTGCCCGCCATCAAACGGCGCACCATCACCTATGGCACCAGCGCGCAGGCCGATGTGGAGGCCACCGAGATTGCCTGCGGCGCGTCCGCCAGCGACTTCCGCCTGCGATATCGTACCGCCGATCTGGGCCTGTTCCACCTGCCGGTTCCCGGGCGGCACAATGTGCTGAATGCCACCGCCGCGGTGGTGGTGGCGATGGAACTGGAAGTGAAGCCCGACGCCATCCGCGAGGGCCTGGCGACGTACCAAGGCGTGGACCGGCGGTTCCAGACGCGGGGTGTGGAGGGCGGCATTACTGTGATTGACGATTATGGCCACCATCCCACCGAAATCCGGGCCACCCTGGATGCCGCGCGGCTGTGCGGTTTCCGGCGGGTCCACGTGCTGTTTCAACCGCACCGCTATACCCGCATCTTCCACCTGATGGAGGAATTTGCAGGCGCGTTCAACCAGGCCGATAGCCTGTTCGTGATGGATATCTACGCGGCTTCCGAAAAGCCCATTGAGGGCGTTACGGCGGAGTCCCTGGTGGAGCGGATTCGCCAGTATGGTCATCGAGGGGTGGAGTACGTGGGCTCCATCGACCGCGGTGTGGCGGCGCTGGCGAACGTGGCGCGGGACGGCGATGCGGTGCTGACGCTCGGCGCCGGCAACGTCTGGCAGGCGGGCGACCGGTTGCTCGAAAGGCTCCGGGGGGACAAGGACTGAGGATGGCGCGAGAAGCCAAGAAAGAGACGTCCCGCCTCCGCAAAGCATTGCGGCGGGTGTTTCTTATCGTCGTCGCCTTGGCTATTTGTACCGGCGTTTCGGTGCATCTGGTGCACCGCTACCTGGTCCACGACCCCAAGTTCGTGCTCTCCCACGATCGCCGTGACGCGCTCACCATCGACGGCTTGCACTACGGATCGCGCGCCAAGGTGCAACGTATTTTTGCCGAGGATGCCGATCGCAGCGTTTTCTCCGTGCCGCTGGAGGAGCGCCGCCGCAGGCTGCTGGCCATCGACTGGGTAGAGGACGCCGCGGTGTCGCGGGTCTGGCCGGACCGTCTGGCCGTGCGCATTGAGGAGCGCAAACCGCTGGCATTCGTGGAAGTGCAATCGTCGGTGATGCTGATCGACGGGCAGGGGATGCTGCTGGAACCCCCGCCGCAAGCGCAGTTTTCGTTTCCGGTGCTCAGCGGCGTTCGCGCCGAAGATCCGCCGGCCCGGCGTATGGAAGCGGTGCGCGCGCTGCTCGATGTGGAGGACGCGCTGGGTCCGGAGATGAAGGATGTCTCGGAGGTGAACGCGGCAGACCCCGGCAATCTCCGCATCGTGGCGCAGTTGGACGGCCGGGTAGTGGATCTGATGCTGGGAGAGGACAACCTGGGAGCCCGCTACCGGAATTTTCTCAAGCACTATCCGGAGATGCGCAAACGGTCGCCGGAAGTGAAAATGTTCGATCTACGGTTGGACGACCGTATCACGGCGAAGGAATAGGATTCGGAGTTTCATGGCAGGGAAGTCGATTATCGCGGCGGGACTGGATGTGGGCAGCAACAGCACCCGCCTGGTGGTGTGCGTCCTGGAGAAGGGAAGGCTGCGCCTGATCGGCTGCGGAGCGGTGCCGTCGCAGGGGTGGTTGAAAGGTAAAATCTTAGACCAGCGTGCGGTCACGGAATCGATCCTGGTGGCGCTTTCGGAGGCGGAAGCCACGGCGGGGATCTCGGTGGGGTCGGCGGTGGTCGGCATGGGAGGGCCCACCGTCCGCGGGGGCAATAATCGCGGAGTGCTGGAGATGGGCTACGTGCGCGAGATTGAACAGCGCGATATCAATCGCGTGGTGGACCGCGCCACTCGCGTGCAATTGCAGGAAGACCGCATGGTGCTGCAGGTGTTTCTGCAGGATTTCGTAGTGGACGATCATCCCGGCCATCGGAGCCCGCGCAAGATGGATGCCGCGCGCCTGGAGAGCAACGTCCACCTGGTGATGTCCTCGGTGCAGGAACACACCACCCTGGTGACAGCCGTAAATCATGCGCATCTCAAGGTGGAAGAGACCGTCTTCGAAGGGCTGGCAGCCGCTTACGCCGCGGTGCTGCCGGAAGCCCGGAGGCAGGGCATCGCGGTGGTGGATATCGGCGCGCAATCCACCGAGATGGTGGTGTATTACGGCGACTCCATGCACCTCGCCACCTACGTGAAGATCTGCGGCGACCACTTCACGCGCGACCTGGCGCAAGGTCTCTGCCTGGGATTCGAAGACGCCGAACTGGTGAAACTGGAATATGGTTCGGCGCTGGCGGAATCGAGCGGCCCCAACGCGATCGTGGATCTGCCCACGCCTGACAATCGCGAACATCGCCACGCGCCGCGCCGCTTCATTAACGAGATTCTGCAGGCGCGCGCCGAGGAGTTATTCGGCTTTGTGCGCTCGGAACTGGCCCGCGCGGGCATGGAACATGCGCTCATCGGCGGCGTGTTTCTCACCGGCGGAGGCGCCAAGTTGCCGGAGCTTTGCGACGTGGCCGAACGCATCCTGCAGTGCCAGGCGCGTTTCGGATTGCCGGACGGGATCCAGCACTGGCCGGAAAGCATGGAAGATCCGGAATGGAGCGTGGCCGCCGGCCTGGCCATGTACTCCGCCAAATTAAAGACGCAGGAGCAGCGGGCCACCCGCGGGTTCTTAGGAAAGATATTGTGATGGGGAGGAAACCATGGGGCTTATTGACGCGGACATCAATAGTCTGAAGTACGAAATCGAAGAGGAAGCGCGCCTCGGCACGCGAATCAAGGTGATCGGCGTGGGCGGCGGCGGTTGCAACGCCGTGGCTCGCATGGTGGAAGAGGGATTGGAAGGCGTGCAGTTCTACGCTATGAATACCGACCTCCAGGCCCTCACCGCCTGCCAGGTGCCCAACAAACTGCAACTGGGCGCCAAGATGACCAAGGGGTTGGGCGCCGGGTCGAATCCCGAGATCGGGCGCCAGGCGGCGCTCGAAAATACCGACCACATTGTGGAAGTGCTGCAGGGCGCCGACATGGTTTTCGTAACCGCGGGCCTGGGCGGCGGCACCGGTACGGGGGCAGCGCCGGTGATCGCGTCGCTCTCCAAGGAACTCGACGCGCTGACAGTGGCGGTGGTGACCAAGCCGTTCGGTTTCGAAGGCCCGCGCCGCATGCGCCTGGCCGAAGACGGATTGGGCCGCCTGGCGTCCACGGTGGACACGGTGATCGCCATTCCCAACGACCGTCTGCTGGCGCTGGTGCCGCGCGGCACCAGTTTCTTCGAGGCATTCAAGGTGGCCGACGACCTGTTGCGGCAGGCAGTTCAGGGCATCAGCGACATCATCGTCACGCCGGGCCTGATCAACCGCGATTTCTCGGACATTAAAGCCACCATGGTCGGCATGGGCTACGCCATGATGGGGACGGCCATCGGCCACGGCGAGAAGGCCGCGGTGGAAGCGGCGCGCCAGGCCATCAGTTGCCCGCTGCTGGAAGATTCCCGCATCTCCGGTTCGCGCGGCATTCTGATCAACATCACCGGATCGAGCCGTTTGGGGCTGCACGAAGTGAACGAGGCCTGCTCGATCATCCGCGAAGCCGCCAATTGCGACGACGTGCAGATCAATTTCGGCGTGATCCTGAACGAGTCCCTGGCGGACGCCGTCAAGATCACCGTGATTGCCACCGGCTTCCAGCCGGAAAACGCTCCGCTGCCCGACCGTAAGGCGATGTCGGACGTGCGCATCCAGGCCCGCTTGCCCGAACCGGCCGCCGCGCCGCCGCCGTTGCCCGCTCTGCCCGCGCCTCCGATCGTAGAACGCGAGTTGGAACCGCAGCCCGGCCTGATGGCCGATGTGGAACCCATGCTGGATCTCGACGACGTGGAAACGCCGGCGTATCTCAGACAGGGAAGATTGCTGAATTAGTTCCCGTTCCTGCGCCAGGCACAGCCGCAGCTATTCCGACTTCCCCGGCTCCCATATCCCCGCGGGGCTATCGAGGCGGAGCCGTGGCTCGCCCAGCGAGGCGGGCTTATCTTCAGAACTCCTGACGTCGTGGAATTTGTAGTGAGCCCACCCGCGAAGCTCTTGCCATCGAAAGGAATGGCTCAGCCCATTTTCCCCGCCGGGCTGAAATTGCGGGGCGACATCAGGAGTTCTGAATTTGGGATGAGCCCGTTTTCGTGGCGCAGGCACTCCTGCCTGCTGGGTCGAGACAGACCTCCTGAGGTCACCGGAGTTCTGGAACCGCCGAGGAATCAGACTGAGCCACCGCCCCGCAAAAACCAATCGGTGGCCAATGATGTCTTTGCCTGGACTCGAAGCCTCATCCCATTCCACGAGATCAGGATGTCTGAGTCCCGGCGCCGCAGACACGACAGGAGTTCCGATCTCATTGCTTGCCTTCGCCAAAACTGACGCTGCCTTCGGCGGAGAATTTCCGGTACTTTTGAAACTCCACGGAGTTCAAGTTCTTCACGTTTCGGGAATCGATGCGAACTTCGGCGCGCAGAGGCAACAGAAATCGCTTGCCGCCGACGTCGGCATAATCGTAATCGAGGACCGTGCTCGACTCCTGCACCGGGAAGCCGGCGGGGATGTCCTCCGCATGCGCCGATATCCTGGTTACGCTGTCGGTTTCGCGGTCGATGTAGACGTATCCGTGCAACCCGGCAGGGGCGGTGGCCGCGTTCGCGCCCGTTCCAAACCGCAACTTGTAGGGACGATGCGCCGCGGTGATGCGAAAGAAGTAGACGTAGGTGGAGCGTTTGCGAAGCGTGGTCCAGTGGTCCCAGCGGAAGTCCGTTTCCGAGGCGGGATGGAAGATCGTGGCCAACATGCTTCCGAATTCGCCCTGCGAGGTCGCGCCGGCAACATCCGGCAGGGACTGTTCGGACTTCTTTCCGTCGACGGTCAGCAGCTTGTAATGTTCCTGCCGGTCGAAAAAAGTAAGGTCGGCAATCAGCGTAGGGGCAGGCTGCCACTCTTCGTTGCCGGCGGGATCGATCCACCGGTGAACGGTTTCGGAACAGATGAAATCCGGCAGGGAGCGAGTGTAGTCCAGAGCCTTCACGCCGGTCGCCTGCCAGACCCGATGTTCTTCCGCGAAAGACGGGGGCGGTGGAGGCGTCATTCCCGGAGGAGGGCCGGGCGGCGCCGGCAAAAGACGCGACGCATCGCGCATGCGCTGGAGTGCGCCCAGGGTTTGCAGTCCCGCGCCCTCACTCTCCAGGATTTCGATGACGCGATCTTCCAGGTGTTGCGCCAGCTTCATCTTGTCGAGCGATCGGGCCGTGCCGGCGTCCTTACTCTTCCTGGCGATGGAGGCGCGCACCGCGGCGACCACGGAATTGACCGTGGCGCCGTCGTCCGCGATCCCGCAGAAACTGAAGGCGAGGAGAACTGTGCCAAGACGCACTCGCATGCTTCTATTATGGCGGGTTATTGCGGGCGGTTGAAACACCTAAGACAGGCACGGTAGATAGCGCGTTCTCGATTAGTCTCTTATGCTCTCTAATCTTCTCTCCTTTATATCTCGGGGCGAAGTTCGAATCCGGTTCCGATGCCGGCGCGACTTGGCGGACTAAATAGGGTAGACTAAGATTATCAGGAGCTGTTTATAGTGATTTGTCCAAAATGCAAAGTCGGTGACGCGCACCGCTCTCATAGAAGCGGCCTGATGGAAAAGATGGCCAGCATCGTGGCTATCTATCCGTATCGCTGCCACAAATGTAACTTTCGATTTCTGAAGTTCCGGTATGCCACCACCGAGGTCGCCGTCGAAGGTCCAATACCGCACGCCTCCACGCAGCGCGAGATCAGAGCTACCCGTAGTGCGATTGAGTGGAAGCGCAAGAGACGGGAACTTCTGATGTACGGCGCGGGGGTGGTGCTGTTCGCTGCGTTTCTCTATTTCATTACGCGCGAACGTGGGCCGTCGTCGGACGGGAACTGAGTAGCCGGCTTCACTTCCACATCGCGCAGCACAATGTACCCTGCGATCCGGGTGGTTCCCGGACGCCGGCGATATGCCAGCGACAACCGCACCATCCGGCAGCCCGCCGGTGTCGCGAAATCCATGCGCTGGCTGACCTGTTCCTCGGACGCCAAGTCTTCCCCATCCTTCAGGCTGCGGCCCGTGCCCATCTCTCCGATACTCCACGACAGGCCGGTGCGCGCGCCGATTCCCGACGTCCGATATACAAACTTCAGTTCGTATGCCGTGCGTTCCCGGACGGGCACCAACTGGACCAGCGGTTCGGCCGCCTCGGCCTGCGCCCCGGAGAATGTGAGACGCAAGCCCGGAGCAGTCTCCTCGCGCGCCGCGCTGATACCCTCCAGTGAGGGCAGACGCCAGTCGAACCCGCGTCCGGAGGGAGATGCCGCAAAGTCGCCATTGGTAAGGGTCGGCCGGACGCCTTCGGGGAAATCGCCATAGGGAAGACGCCGGGCATGTATGAGCCCGTTCCAGATCGCTACGGCGTCGTCAACGGAGTGGGCATCGATCAGACGATCGCATGCATCCAGCAGCAGCGGAACGTCGGCACTGCGACTTTCCATCAGCAGGCGCCGGCTCGACGGACCTGCCAGGTCGGCACGGCCCGCAACCAGGAGGTAAAACAAATAGGCAGCCTGGATCTCCGGTTTGCGAATCTCCAGCCGATCGATGAGCTTGCCGTCCTCATCCACACGGCCGCATAAGTGGAAGAGCGGCAGCGCATCGCCATAGATCATCGGGACTGCTGCCTTAGCCCAGTACCAAAACCGGTCTGTATCGTTATGCCGGAAATAGTAGTTCAGCAGCGTCCATCTCGGAAGGTAGGTCTTGTCCTCGGCGGCAGCTCGCAGTAATGTCTGTTCCGCTGCGCCTAAGTCGCCGGCAGCTTCGTACCGTAAGCCCAGCTCGACCCACGCGCGCGCGTCGCTGGGGTTGAGCGTCACCGCCTTCCGCAAAGCGGCTACGGCCACGGAGGGATGGTCGTCTCCCACCAGTAATGCCAGGAGGACGTAGTAAGCCGATTGGTCAGGCGTCAACGCCAGCGCTTTCTCCGTGCCTTCGGGTGTCTCCTTCGTGAACCAGTAGTCGGCTGCCGCGAGCCGCACGGACCACAAGCCGGCCACTGCAAATTCCGCCGCCAGGGCGGCCAACCCCGCTAACCAAACAGCTCGCGATGTCCTCATGGCTGTTGCTGCCGGATGAGTTTCGTGGTCCCTGAGCCGAGCATGGGACGCCGGCCGAGTTTCGTGGTCCACCAGGAAAGGTTCATCAGGTTTGGCCCGAGCAGCGTCATCTCCGCTTCGCCCTTGGCTCCATCCCCGGATGTCCATGTCAGTGTGGCTGACTTGTCGGCTGGCAGTTTACCCTGAACGCGAAATGCTACGTCGGGGGATAGCGCTAAGTCGGGAACCTTGTATTGAGCCCGATAGGTGCCTGCTAACTCACCCTTGTCTTCGTTCAGCAACATTTCCACATAAGTTGCCGGGTAAGTGCCGGGCGCAGGCGCGTCCGTCGCGGGCAGGTACAGCCAATTACCCGCGAACGATGCGGCCCCGGCAGGGTTCCGGACCGCCGGAAAGCGGGACGGTTCCGGCTTGGCGGCCATCGCGGAAGTGGTGGACGGTTCCGGCGCTGCCTCCGGAATGCGTAGGGCCTCCTGCGGCCGGTCGGTCTCGCGAAGGGGTGCAGCGACCTCGTGGGGAATTTCGATTTCTTCGGCCGGCGCTCCGGTGGGACGCTGTATCGCCGGTTTCGGCTCGGCCGGAAACACCCGAGCGACATTTGGTTTTGCCGCTTTGTGCGCCTTTGGGCCCGCGGGCAATTTCTCGTCCGGAGGCGGTTGTTCCGTTTGCGCCCTGGTAACCGGCGTGCTCGGCATGTCCGCCAGATACCAGAGGCCCACGCACAACATGACCATTGCGAGGAATATCCAGAACCCATTACGCATGGTGGATTGCGCCCACTCCGGCGCCCGTGTCCACCACGGCTCCGATGGCAGGGTCAACTCCACCGGCCTCTGCCAATGGACGCCGGAGTTCGATGCCGCGGGACCCGGCGCCGCCGGACCCAAAACTGGAAGACGTGCGACATCCTCCAGAGCCAGATCGTATTCGTATCTTCTCTGCGGGTCGGTGAGAATCGCCAGCATCTCATTCAGGCGCTTCATCTGGCGTTCGGCCATGGCCCGCACCGGTTCATCCGCGTGCCCATCCGGATGTACCAGCCGCGCCGCCACTCGATAGGCATGGCGAATCTCGGGCGCGGTCGCATCCGACGTGAGTCCGAGCTCTTCATAGTAGTTCATACGATGAGTTAATCTCTAAAATATTGTCTCATACAACACGCTCGTAAGACGTATGTCAGACGACAAGAATAAGCTAAATAACTTATTGCATTAATCAAGGTACAGCTTTATTCTAAAACAAGAAGTATCGTCTGGAACAACATATTATGCGTAAACTAGTAGTTTCCTTCATAGCTGGCGGTTGCTTGCTGTTGGGCGCGGCAACTCCTGGCTCCATTGGTTTCGTCCGTTCGACGGGAGATTTTCGCGTCGATGGCTCTACCGTCCGTGGCAACAGCACGGTATTTGACGGCAACGTCATCGAAACAGCGGCTGCGCGCTCGGTAGTGCAACAGGACGGTTTCCAGATTACTCTGGCGCCGGAATCGCGCGCCAGGTTTTATCGTGACCGGACCGTACTTGAGAAAGGCGCCGGACTCTTGCGCGATGCGGACAAGCACATCTTTGAAGCCGATTCGCTTCAGATTTCGGCGGCCGCCAGGGATTCCGTGGTGCAGGTGGACATTCAGAGCTCCACCCGTATTGCCGTGTCCGCTCGCAGCGGTGCGGCACAGGTGCGCAGCGCATCCGGCCTGCTCCTCGCCGACCTGCGGCCCGGCACGGCTTTGGCGTTCGATACCCAGACCGGCGCCAGCAGCGTGGTCAAGTTGACCGGTATCGTCAAACTGCACGATGGGAAGTACTTCCTGACCGACGCTACCAGCAACGTGACGGTCCAACTTCAGGGAGCCGAGATCGCTCAATATGTCGGAAAGAAAATTGAAATCGCCGGCTCCGTGATCCCCGGTGCTACCGTCCCCACGGGCGCCAGCGAGGTGGTGCAGGTGACAAACGCCCAGATTGTGGGAGCGGGTAGCGCCGCCGTAGCGGGCGCGGGCGTCGCCGTCGCCAAGATCGCCATCATCGGCGGCGTGGCTGTCGGGGGTACCGTCGCCGGACTGGCTGCCGCCGGTACTTTTAGCGGCGCCTCCTCCACGAGCCCTCATTAGGCTGGATGAGTCTTCAAGCGGCGTTGCGGTGCCGCGTCTTACAATAGGCTGCGCATGCATATCGTGCTGGCGGCGCTCTTCGCTTTCGCCATCTTGACGCTCTGGATCCCTGCGGTCTGGCCGGTTACGGTCTTTCAACTCGGTGTGTTTGCCCTATGTGTTTTCGCGCTGGGGCGCCGGCCGCCGCATCGCATCCCCTATCCGGTGGCGCCGTTGGCCTTTGCCGTCTTGTGGGGGCTGGTCCAGTGGGCCGCTGGATTCACCGCCTACCCCTTCGACACCAAGACGGCCATCATCCGCTGGAGCAGTTTCCTGGCCGTCTTTCTTGCCGGCTTCAGCCTGTTTTCACAGTCCGATGTCCGCCGCTGGTTCCGTTCCGCCATGCTCTGGTTCGCTGTTGTGGTCTCCGTCTGGGCCACTCTCCAGACATTTACATCCGGGGGCAAAGTCCTCTGGTTGTTTCCGAGCGGATATGTGACTGACGTGATGGGCCCCATCGTTTATCACAACCACTACGCCGCCTTCATCGAGGTGGTCCTTCCCATCGCCCTGTACCAGGCATTGCGTGAACGGAACTCCCTCCTCTATGCCGGAATGGCCGCCGCGCTGTACGCGTCGGTGATTGCTTCGGCGTCGCGCGCCGGTTCGGTCCTCGCCACCGCCGAAATCCTGGTCGTAGTCGCACTCATGGCCGCGCGCGGATTCACCACCGGACGAGCCATCGGGTCCGCCTTCCTGCGCATTTTCATCCTGTTTGCGGCCTTCACCGCGGTCGTCGGCTGGGAACGTGTCTGGCACCGCTTCTGGCTGCCTGACCCCGTCCAGGTGCGGCGCGAATTCGACGTCGCGTCTCTGCGCATCATTGCCAGTCACCCGTTCACCGGGACCGGTCTCGGCACCTGGCCCACCGTCTATCCCCACTACGCCATATTCGATGTCGGCACCTTCGCCAACCAGGCGCACAACGACTGGCTCCAGTTCGCCGCCGAAGGGGGCATTCCTTTCGCTCTCGTAATCTTCAGCCTTTTCCTCTGGTCCCTACGTCCCGCGTTCCGCAGCATCTGGGGAATCGGCGTCGTTTCGGTCTTTCTGCATGCCTTCGTCGATTATCCTTTTTCGCGTCCCGCCCTCGGTGCGTGGCCGATCCTCATCCTCGCCATGCTGGCTGCGGCCGCACCACGGAACGTTCGAAGGCACGAATCCGGTGGCGGCGCAGTCTCAAAGACCCTCAATCCGCCCGTCACGGGCAGCCATCTGTGCTGACGGACATCGGAAAAGCCTCCTCCTTACAAAAGCTGGATTCTGTTAAAAGTGTAGACCACGTTTAGATAAATCACGCCACACCCTATTCCCTGAGAACATTCCTTCCGATGTAGTACATATAGTCGTACGAACGTAGTTTGATGGATCGCTTAACACTCTGAGCAGAGATTGACGGGCAGCCCGGCAACAGCATTTTGACTACTCGTGGCTGAACTCATGTCCGGACGGTTGAAACCAGGGAGATCGTCGGCAACAACGGCGCCCCAGACGGTTCAGCCAGGAAAATAGGATTCTTATGTCCCTCGAAATCGTCCATCGGAACGTAGTGCCGGAAGTGCCGCCGTTTGCAGGTCAACCGGGACCGGGCGGCAACGTGTGTGAATTCCCTGCCACTCCGGAGGTCCTGGCCTGGTATGGAATTCACGTAAAATCGCGCTGTGAGAGCCGGGTTCACCAGGAACTCTCCGACAGAGGTTTTGAGACCTTTCTGCCGATGCACCGCGAGAAGCGGCGATGGTCCGATCGTACCAAGACCATAGACGTGCCGTTGTTTCCCGGTTATTTGTTCTGCAAATTTGAACTCACGCACCGGTTCCGGATACTGAATGCGCCGGGCGTCGCGCGGATTCTGGGCGCCGGCTCCACCCCCATTCCGATCAGCGAGGCCGAAATCCGATCTGTCGAGGCCCTTGTGTCCTCCAGGACCGCCCTCGTGCCATGGCCTTTTCTCCAGATAGGCCAGCGCGTGCGCATTGCCTACGGACCCTTGGCGGGTGTCGAAGGGATTGTGGCCAGGGCCGAAGATGGCCGTTCCAGAGTGGTGGTCTCCGTGACCATGCTCCAGCGGGCCGTCGCCGCCGAGATTGACCGTGAGTGGATCGGCGGTCTCGCCAGTTAGGATTATGCCGTGCACAATAAGTCGCATCACATAGCGCCGATCTTCTTCCGCGAGGCGATTCCCACGCAGTCTCTTAGTCAATCACGGTGTCGGTGCCAGGGAACTTGGCGGGTTACGGCCGCCCCGGCATCACCGCCGGGCTGCGAAGTCCGGACATGACTTTCGAAATAGAACTAATGCGGCATGATCTCAATCGCCTGATTAAGGCGTGCGGCTGCGATCCATGAAGTCTCACTCACCACTGTGTGCGGCAGACATGACAGATATCCACAGCCATGTCATCTGGGACGTCGACGATGGCCCGGCTACTCTTGAGGAATCCATCGTCATGCTCGGCGCTGCCGCCGAGGACGGCACGGCCGATCTGGTAGCCACACCCCACGCGAATCCCCGGTATCCTTTTCAGCACGAAATCGCATGGCAGAGAATTCGCGAACTGACGGAAGCCACTGGCGGCCGGCCCAGGATTCATCTCGGCTGCGAGTTCCACCTTACCTTCGATAATGTCGACCACTTGATGGATAACCTCGGCCTTTACACCATCAACGGAAAACAGTATCTCCTTGTCGAGTGTCCCGACTCCCACATTGGCAGGCACACCGAAAGCATTCTGCGCCGCATTGTAGAGGCGGGGGTCGTGCCTATCGTGGCCCATCCGGAGCGCAATCCCGTCCTGCGCCAGAAGCTCTCTCGCGTCGAAGGCTGGGTGGAATCGGGTTGCCTGCTGCAGTTGACCGCTCTTTCCGTCACCGGGGGCTTCGGCGCATCCGCCAGGGAAGCCGCTCTACGTCTCCTGGACCGGGGCCTGGCGCACTTCGTCGCCAGCGATGCCCACGACCCTGTCAGACGTCATCCCCGTTTGGGCGAAGCCCGGCAGCTTGTTCTCTCCCGATACGGTGAAGACGCGGCGGAGATTTTGTTCAGCGAGAATCCACGCGCCGTAGTCGAAGGTACGCCACTTAGCGGAGGGAAACAACTCGCCTGGCAGCGGCCCGTCCGTTGGTACCAGTTCTGGAAAGCGCCCTGCTGATCGCCATTCCGCGGCTTATATCTATGTCGCCGGGCCGCCGGAGGCTGAACTCACTCCACGATATCTGTACGCTTAGTTCAGAACTCCTGATGTCGTGGAATGTGCAGTGAGCCGGAGGTGGGGCAGGCGGTGCTCGCCTGCCCGCCCGCGCCGAATTAGGCCCGCTGCTCGAATAGGATCGAGGGCAGGCGAGCACCGCCTGCCCCACCCGCGAAGCTCTCGCCATCGAAAGGAATGGCTCAGCCCATTTTCCCCGCCGGGCTGAAATTGCCGGGCGACATCAGGAGTTCTGTAGTTCTCCGCGCGGCTCTCGTCGCCAATCGAAAAGAGAAAATACTTTCAGTCACGGCTGAACCGGCTCTTCCCAATTCTCAACCTGCGCGGAGTCAGTAGTTTGAATGGACATCGCCGGCTGTGTTCAGGCACAGAAAACAAGAAACAGGGCCGGAATAGGTGAATTGACTTATTGACGCTGTACAATCCACGTGTTACTTTTGTGTCCAGCCTGACTGGTGCTTAGTTTTCATCTCTGGAAGCTAAGTAGCCGGGCCATAGCTTGGGACGCTCTCGCCCAGGCCTAAGTGAAAGCCACTAGATGTGACTTGAGGGGCGAAGCTACGGCCCCGGCAAGTCCCCCTTCCCCCGCTCCGGGTTCAAGGTCCCCTGTGAACATTCGCAATCGTCTCATCAATTTTCGCGTCACCGACGACGAACTCCGTCGCCTCAAGACCGTTTCCGTCTTGCGAAATGCCCGTTGCCTCTCCGATTTCGCGCGCTCGGCCATCCTCGACACCGCGCGAGAGTTCGAGGGACCTCCCGAAACCCAGGGACCCACAGGCGGCCAGTTCGAAGCCTTCGACCGGCGTCTCGCCAGTCTCGAAGCCAACATGGCTCGGCTCCTGGAAGCTTTTGCCAGGCCAAGTCCACCACGGTTGGTAAATGATTCTACTCGCGAATTGCTCCATGCGAGCGACACTCTTCCCGACAGATAGGTTCCATTTCATGCGCCTCTTTCTCTCGACAATCTTGCTCACCGTAGCGCTGGCATCGCCGCCGGCTGCTTTGGCCCAACAGCGTCCCGCTGGGATTCCCGATCTCGGCGCCAACCTTCCCGCCCAGCCGGTCGGACCGAACGACCTTCTCTCCGTCTCCGTCTACGATGCTCCCGAGCTGAGCCGCACGGTCCGCGTGGGCGCCGATGGCTTCTTCCGCCTCCCCATGCTGAAGCAACTCATCCGGGCACAGGGACTCCTTCCCGCCGAGATTGAAGCCGCTATCGTCACCGCTCTCCAGCAGGAGCAGGTCCTCGTCGCTCCCTTCGTCACCGTCAACATCGCCGAGTATCACAGCCGCCCCATCTCCGTCGCCGGCGCGGTCAAAATGCCCCTGGTCTTCCAGGCCGATGGCCCGACCTCGCTGTTGGAAGCCATCGCCCGCGCGCAGGGCCTCCGCGAAGATGCCGGCAGCGAGATTCTCGTTTCCCAAACCCAGCCCGGTCCGGACGAGACACCCATCACCCTCACCCGCCGCATCCCCGTCCGCGGCCTGATTGACGACGCCGACCCAGCCCTGAACCTCAAACTCAGCGGCGGCGAGGAAGTCCGCGTCCCCGAAGCCGGCCACATCTTCGTCGTGGGTAACGTCAAAAAGCCCGGCGCCTTCGCGATCCGCGAGACCGCCGACACCAGCGTCCTCCAGATGATCGCTCTCGCCGAGGGGCTCGCGCCTTACTGCACCAAGGAAGCCTACATCTACCGCCGGGAAGGCTCCGGCAGCAAGAACGAGATCGCCGTGCCGCTCGACAAGATCATGGCCCGCAAAGCCCCCGATGTACCCTTGATCGCCAATGACATCCTCTACATCCCCGACAACAAAGGCAAACGCATGACCGTAGGCGCCCTGGAAAAGATTCTCGGAGTGGGCACCGCGTTGGGTGCCGCCTCGATTTACGTAATGCACTAAGACGATTGAGATAACCACTATGCCTGACAGAACCCCCACGCGCGCCCTGCCTGCTCCTCAGTCCGCGACGGTGCCCGCGATCCCGGAGCGCTACACCGTCTACCCGCCCATGGCTTATGCCGAGCCTGAGCCGGCAGATTCAGAGCTCCCGCTGTCCCACTACTTCTGGATCCTCCGTCGTCAGAAATGGCGTATCCTGGCGTTCGTCCTGGTCGCCGTGGTCTCCACCGTGATCGTGTCGGCGCGCCTCACTCCCATCTACGAGTCCACCGCCACCGTCGATATCGACCGCCAGGCCCCCGCCGGCGTAATCGGCCAGGACGCGCTCCGCATGGCCCCCAATGACGCCGATCAGTTTCTGGCCACGCAGGTCAAGCTGGTCCAGTCCGATTCCGTTCTGCGTCCGGTTGCCGACCGTTACAAACTCCCGCTTGTCTCCACCTCCGGCATTCCGGGCCAACCGGCGCTGCCCACATCCCGGGTCCAAAACGCTCCCGTGGTGCTCAAGAATCTCAAGATCACCCGTCCGCCCAACACCTACCTGCTCCTCATCAGCTACCGCTCGCCCGACCCCGACCTGGCTGCCAATGTGGCCAACGCCGTCGCCGAGAGCTACATCCTGCACACCTACAACATCCGCTTCAAGGCCACGGCCGGCCTCTCCGCCTTCATGGAAAAACAGATGGAGGAACTGAAAGCGAAGATGGAGTCTTCCTCCGCCGCACTGGTCCAGTTCGAAAAGGACCTCAGCGTGATCAATCCCGAAGAGAAGACCAGCATCCTCTCCTCTCGCCTCCTGCAGTTCAACACCGAATACACCAACGCCCAGGCCGACCGCGTCCGCAAAGAGGCCGCCTACAACTCCGTCAAGAGCGGCTCGCTCGAAGCCGCCCAAGCCTCCACGCAAGGCGAGCAGCTTCGCAAACTGGCCGACCGGCTGGATGAACAACGGGAAAAATTCGCCACCGTGAGGGCGCAATACGGCGCCACCCACCCCGAATACATCAAAGCCAAGTCCACGGTTACGGAGTTGGAGCGCCAACTCGATTCCCTCAAGACCAACATCGCCCAACGGGTCAACCTCGAGTACCAGGAGGCCGTAAACCGCGAGTCCATGCTCAAGACCCAGGTCGCCGAAACCAAGGCGGAGTTCGACAACCTTAACGCCCGTTCCTTTGAGTACAAGGCCCACAAACAGGAAGCCGATGCCGATAAGGGACTATAC